>Ga0181563_10000064_pt1 | contig 83898 bp, 108 predicted proteins | sample 011ome_25_FD_133759 | JGI IMG/M metagenome (GOLD analysis project Ga0181563, IMG submission 133759) | Coastal salt marsh microbial communities from the Groves Creek Marsh, Skidaway Island, Georgia - 011512CT metaG (megahit assembly) | ecosystem: Environmental > Aquatic > Marine > Intertidal...
AATCGAATACCTCAGGGACCGTATCATTGAGCACTACGACGAAAACACTGCGCATGAAGCACAGACCATTGAAGTCGGAGACTGGACTGTCCAAGTGGTGGACCAGTCTCGAACAGGACTGTGGAGCAGGAAAAAACTGGCAAGAACATACGGCTCGGAGTGGATTAAGAACCACTTGGAGACGTCTTGGAACCGACGCCTGAACGTCAAACAACCAGTTGTTGTCAAACCGAAAAGAAAACGCCTGCCCCTCGAAGAGGAGTGAGGCAATCGTGTCATCGAATGATGAAACAAATGCGGCTACGCCGCAGCGAATCGACTTGATTCAGTTTGAAGGCAAGGGGATAGTTCCGTTAATGGTTCTACCCAATACCTACACAATAGCAACAGACAACAACAGAATCTATGAAAATTGGAATTACCCCGAAGATGACGAAAATCGCTACGGGTGGATTGTTGGACACATTGATTCTCATTATGAGGTCGATGACCCCGAACACGGGATTGTGCAAAGTGAAAGACAGGAAGCGATGGCGAAACTTTTCGCTATGGCCCCCGACCTTCTTGCTGAGTTGAAGAGAATGTATGAACGAGAAGACTTCCTGATGAAGGCTCGTGAAATATGGCTGGTTGAAGAACGCCGTCTCGAAAAGCAGGTTGAAGTGTCTCAGAAAGAGACGCTTCAATCCTTCGTCAGAACATCTGACATCGAGAAGGGCTTACGAAAAGCGCTACGCATCATACGAGATGACTTGGACGAGGCAATCGCTCAAGGACATCTGCCAATCAAATCTACGGATGGGATTGATGCTACGAAGATTCGTAACTTCGCAAATGACGCCTCTCAGTGAGGCAATCGTGAGTGCAATATCACACATCGACAGGGTCCAGCGAATACTGCTGGACAATGGACCAATGACAATGCGACAGATTCTTGAAGAATTTCAGAAGCAAACGAGACGAGTTCCAACAAGAAACAGACTCGGAAACATTTTGTCCAAAAATCCAAGGTGCTTTTATGAGCACAGCAAAACCGCTGTCAAGCAAACCATGGGCGACTACCGAGACCAAATTGTATGGGCTCACGTCAATGATGAAACAGTTACAGCAAGAGATGGGGAGGAGTGAGCATTATGTGCTGCCTTCTCTTCCGTCAATCGTGGAGAACATAACTCTCACTGGTCAGGAAAGTGAAAAAATCCTGAATAAATGCGCATCAAGTGTCGATGATTTCATCGCGTTTGCATTTGAAATGGAAGCAAATGAAGAGCAAAAAGAAAGTGCCATGCAGTGGGTTCAGTCAGCGATGACTGCCCTCGCAGGTGCCGAAGAGACGACCGTCGATATTCGGGGCCTCGCACTTTTGGTTCGCACCCTTCATGACTTCGCAATTCATGCGATGAAAGACGACTTGCACGAGATGCTACACCCCGACTTCGTTCATTCAAATGTTTGAGGTCAATCGGATGGGAAACCAAGAGCGAGAGGCTCAAAGTGTCATCAAAGAATGGTGGCGCTTCATCGGAACTTACACAAAAAACGAGGACCGACGAGAATGGATAAGAAATCTGAAGTGGTGGCAAACAATACCCCTGATACTGGCAACACTGCTGGTGACACTGCTTCTTCTCATGATGCTGCCCTTTGCGTGGCTCTATGAGAAAACGCGCTGAAAGAGCGCAATCGTGACTCTGAAAAATGAAGTCATATACGGTTTGGTATCGCAACTTGAAGACGGCCAAATCCTGAATTACATGGAGACCCTCTCCATTGACAAACTGGTGCATCTCGCTTCGTTCTTACGAGAGATGCAAGAAGAAACCGGAGAAATCCGTTACCGACGGCTTATCGAAGCGGCTATGCAGTCGCTCCACGCTCTTGGTATCACGCTCACAGACGAGGTCTGAGGGCAATCGTGTTCAGTCAATCTGAGCCAAACGGAGGGAACCCTGAAAAAGGGAACGCCCTGCGCCAATCTATGCCTCGCACCTACGACAAGACGTGGGAAGAAATCGAAGACATGCTCGACCAAGCATCCGAACGGATGCAGCAGTGGAAAGCATGGTATGAGAACTGCAAAGAGGAACGTGACGTTGAGGGGCAGAAAGAAGCCGCTCGAAACTACAAAGCCCTTCAAGGTGTTCACAAAACACTTCGATGGGTTCTTGGAGAACAAGGCGTCGAACACCCGCTTCACTGAGAAGCAATCGTGTCCGAACAAAAAGACACTCAGAAGGCTGAGATGCCTTTCAAATTGACCTGTTTCTGTGACGGTGATGAGATACCACTCCCACCAATCACAGAAAAAATGGTTCGGTTTTATGAACATCACAAAAAGCACAAACCCTCAATCACGGGACTCGCAAGAATTTACGAATCACCACCCTTTGAAAAGGTAGGAGAAAGAACCGCTGAGTGGTTCTGTTACCTGACTGACAAGGATGGGACGCTGATGAGCGTCGAAGGAATCAAATTTGAGGACGGTGAAGACGCAAGAAGGTGGGAAGACGCTCATTCGTTTTCCTGCTCTGTGTGTGACGCACCGTTTTGTGCTTCAGGTGGAAACTTCTGCATGTCATCAGGATGTGAATACCAGACCTGTGATTTATGCTCAAAAATTGAGGGTGTTTTCCGAGAAGGAGAAACATTTTCCAGAGTCTGTTCAAGCCTTTGCGCAGAACACGAAAAAGGGAATAACCCAGAAAATTGGAAGGAACTTCAGGATGAAATAACCGAACTACCGCCTCGACAATGAGGCAATCGTGCCAAGGAGAAAAACCCGGCTACACAAAGAGGAACTCCTTCGAGACTTTCTGCGTGATGTGAAAGGTGGAAGGCATTTAGCCTACCAATATTACAAAACGCTGAGAGACGGAGGCCCTCTTACGACTGATGAAATCATCGGTAAAATCAAAGACAGAGCCCCTCTCATCGGAGGCGGACTTCTGACACTCCAAGTGGCGATGCAACTGAAGGGATACGAGTGGGTCTACCAAGACAAAACCACCCGGACTGGCCCCAAAAAGCAAAGCACATGGATTCTGCACGTGACCGACGAGTTCGCAGATGAGTTCTTGAAGGACTCCTCGCATGAACACCGAAGAAGACTTCCGAAGCCTCGACCGGCTCACGTAAATGAAAGGCTCCGCAGAATGTGAGCCAATCGTGTCATCAAAAAATGACCAAGACGGTTTTATACCGTCACAATCGAATGTATTGCGAAGGGGCGAGTTGAATGATTGAACTCGCCTCTTTTTTTGCTGCTGCTGCAATCGGCATTGGCGTAATGGCACTCCTTGAGTTCGGCATCATCAAGCCGTATCTCCGATGGAAGTGCGCTAAATCCAAAACACCAGAAACGAAAAACAAACACTGTCCTGATATACTCATGACGGTGGGGGAAGACGTTGAACAACTGCAAAGACTCATTGAAGAGACTGGCGCAGAAGAGGATGAGTGAAATGGGAAGTTACAACCCGCCCTTACCTCTGCTGACGCGATGCACCAGACACTACATCTGCCAAAACTGCCAGATTTTCACTGTCAAAAAAAGTCACAACCCGACCTTACCCGGTGGCTACAATCCATTGTGCCACATCTGCAACACTTACGGTCTCGTTGCGTATGATTTCAACTTCAGAAACAACAAGGGCGAACCTTGGCCCGAGCGAGACCTTGAAGCAGAAGAATTGGACCGGTGTTGGTGATGAAAAAGCGAATGAGCGAATGCATCGAACGCCTGCGGGAACTTTACGAACCCGGACAGGAGTTCACAGCGAAAACTGCAATACGACTACTTGTTTCCCAACCGAAGACTGCTTTCTTCACAGGGAAATACACTCCAAGCACCCGAGAACTCGGACTTGCTCTGAAGGAGGCGAATGATTTCATCAAAAGCCCCGGAAGGAAATTGTTCGAGGGAGCGATTGTTTGGATGCGCATTGAGCGCAACGAAGAGGAATAACTCCTCTCATTCGTGGAAAAACTTGATACCACCAAACCGATGACCATTTGCAGAAACTGCTTGGTTGTCTCACAAGTCAAAACAAATGACTCCACAGCAGGAGCCATATTCCCGCTGGGTATTGCCCCGACTGATATTCCCGGCTATTTCCTCGACTACCGTCCATGCAAAAAATGTGGAACGAAGAAGGAAATATGCACAAAGGAAATGTTCGCCGAATACCGAAAGGCAAACCCACGGCCAACCCACAAAAATGAAAGGCTTCACAACATGTGAGCCAATCGTGTCAATCATTGACCGACTTGAAGGCTCGAAAGAGCCCGAAATCTACGTGCGGAAATATCCGCTTGCCGATATACTGATTTCCGAGGCAGACCTTACGAAATACATTCGTGACTACCTCGGGCACAATCCAGCAAAAGGCAGAACCGTGCAGGTTCTTTGGGATGAAAACGGGGAATGGGTTCCCCGCTTTACCATCATTCTGGACAACGGACTGAATGAAACATTCTCATACCAAACGAGGGTGAAACCTATCGAAATCGTTCGACGGGCCCTCCAGCGTAACGACATTGATACCATGTATCAGGATGATGGTCAACAACTCGACCAAGTGATTTCGCTGAAACTGAAAGGAGCAACAGAATACGGACTTTGCCAGTTCTGCCTTTCAAACAAATTCACCTACAAAGAGAAGGTAATTCGACGGAAAAAGGATAGTGGAATCCCATACGGACCAAACGTTCGTCCTGAATTACAAGGGAAGAATCAACCGGCCTTAAGTTGGATTGTCATCATCAAGTGTGATGACTGCAACACGAGAGTGGCACGAGGTTCAAATGGATGCAAATTGACTGAGCAGCAAATAAATGCTGGCCTCAAGACACATGTCTGGACCGGACCCAATACCACACCCAAATTTGTGACATTTCAAATCGAAGACTTCGGCTTGAAACTTGACAAAAGAGGAGTTGTCCTTTCTGACGAAAGCGACCTGCAACCCGTCTTGCTCGAAGAGGAGTGAGACAATCGTGTCATGGTATTTCACTATGATAAGCGAGTTGAATGCGAACATGCCTGATGAATTCGGGCCTTATGAAACGTATGGACTCGCCATCGCTGGTATCCAGCGTGTAATGAAAAAAACGAGAGAACGCCAACCGTCGGTCATCCGACATTTCTCGGCTCCTTACCAAGGAAGCAAACGACCTGAAAAACAGGGGGGCGAAGAGTGACTGAAGTGATGTGCGAATGCTGTCACCAAGACTCAAAGATGAGAAACGAAAGAACCGAACTAAGGGCTCTTTGTAAAGCAATTGTCAGTGCACACGAGAATCATAATTTCAATGAAGCCTCGTGTCAACTTTTACTTGCTTACGCATACTCTTACTTCCCAGAACTAAGGAAGAGGGGTGAGCAATAATGGTTTCATGTCCGTATTGCGGGGGCAAAATGTCCTGCAAATCAGACGAAACCGTTGACCTCGACTACAACGGGATGACCAAGCGAACCGCTTGGACGTTCACTGAGATGTGGGTCTGCTACGAATGCCCCGGGCCTCGCAAGGAGGACGAGGCATGACCATCATTGTGGATTACACCGCGTTAGACCGCCAATGCAGAAACCTGCAAAGGCTGTATGATGCAATAACAAGTGTTGCCCACATTGGTGACGATGCAGATGACCTGCTGGCAGCGATTACGCTGCTGCGGGCTATTCTCAATGAACGACCCTTCCCTGAAGGGGTGAACCAATGAAGGTCAAAGACGCCATCAAATGGCTTCAAGGCTACATCAACAAACACGGTGAGGACACTGAACTTATCGTTGCTTGGTGGGACGCTGATGCCTTTGGTATGGAGCAAGACTCGGAAGAGTGGCTCGGTATGGTTGAAATTCTCGACAACAAAATGGATTGGTCAAGGACCCATGAAGACATGGAAATGACCTATCAAATCCGAAAAGAGGACTGAGTCCTCAATCGTGTCATCAAACGATGAAACAGGCGGAGACAATCAGTCTCCGAAATTCTACGTATCCGAACAACAGGGAGCGTGCTGCGAGCGACATGCAACAATGAACGCTGGCGCCTACCTGACTGCCGAGATACGACAACCCAACAACACGGTTTCGACCCGTGCCCAAGTGGACGGTATCGAAGTCATCATTACGCCGACTGGCTCTTGGCTCGTTCTGACTGAAGAGCAGGGCGGTTGGTGTGATGATTGTGAACTGGAGGCTCCACAATGAGCGAAAGAATTCACATGCGTATCACGAACGGTGAATATGAGAAACTTTGCGAGGCTTTGGAGTCCCTTGTATGCCACAGTGGGACTCTGAGTTCGACTGTTGCACACACGGGCGAATACCTCAAACCACGCAAAGACCACCTTGACCTCGTGAGTGCCATTGAAAAAATCAGCACAATCAAACGCAATCTACAATGCCGTGAACAACAAGAGCATACGAAGCCGATACTGACAATCGACGACTGGGACAAGAAAGGCCCCTGCGTGACCGTTCACTTGGACGGAAAGCAATACGTCGGAATGTTGGAAGAATGGGAACCCGAGGACTGAGTCCTCAATCGTGTCGAATGACGCAAAAGAACATGACGAACGTCATGACGAATCCGAAGACAAGTTGAACGTGGACCCCCGCTATGGTTGGGTTTCCCCGATTTATGGTCGCGAGGACGAATCACCAGAAGGCATCGAGTGGTGCAATTTCTGCGGTTCCTACACCTCGCGAGATGAATATGACGACTTGCAGCCATCGTGCGATTGCTCGGACTATGGCGGATTGAGTTGGAACAAGATGGAAGACTTCTTGAAACGATTTCCTGACAAGCAAACCTACATCGAACAAAGAATCGGATTTCTGGAATGCTCTCTCGAATTGGAGTTGGCTGAGGCTTATCTCGGCAACGAAGAGGAATTCGTCACCTCATACAGGGTGAAGGACTACGTCTTTTGGCTCAAAGAAGCGCGAAAGGAACTCGGAAGTTTCCCCGGCTACGCCGAATGGGCGAACTGGGGACATGGCCACGAAAATGTGGCTGGAGAAGGGTGCCTTTGGCGCGACGTCTGGATGAAGCATCATCCTAAAACCGAGGACTGAGTCCTCAATCGTGTCATCAAACGATGAACCAACAGATGTCCAATTGGACATCAGCAAATACGAAGGACACACAGAAGGGCCGTGGAAAGCCTTTGAGGACATAGAAGGTGCTGATACCGATAGCCCTTATAGAACAGGTGCATGGTCAGTGGGTAATGCAATATCTCAGTCCACTGCGCCCCCCTTGCACTTTGATGATGAACACGACCCACACATATACGATGTAATGGGGATTTGTTTGTTAAAGCCCATCACTCAAAATAACAAGGCTAATGCTAAACTCATAGCAGACGCACCACTTCTTCTCGAAAAGGTGGAGAGGCTGCAACGCAAACTCATGCTTGCAGAATCAGCCCTTGGTGAAATCCGTGCCTACCACGAAAGTGGTCAAGGCAACCTCGGTGAAATCATCGAGCACTACCAAAAAAACGAACAAGTCGAAATGCCGAATGCGTTTGACGAGGATGATGCCTGATGGCGATGCTCCTTGACCATAACAGCGGCCCTTCAGACGAAGAAAACCTACGAATCCAATGGATTGCGATGTATTCAGCACTGCTGAAATTCATGACATCGGAAGACTTGGAAAAAATGTTGGTAGGCGTGTCGGAAGGATGGCTCGACAAGTTCGACCCAATCGAGGACTGAGTCCTCAATCGTGAAGTCCAAAGGACGTTGCAGCGTGGTCGGATGCAAAGGCAAATTGAATGCCAAAGACCGGTCCACGGAAAATGTATGCGGGAAGCACATTCTGACTGCTATCCGCTTTGACAACATCAACGTTGTCTGCCACATGCGTTCGTGCACAAACAAGGCACGTTCGAGCGGCTATTGCCGAAAGCATAGCCCGGATGAATACCACCAGCGTGTGGACCTGCTGCCAGAAAATGGTCACGGAAACGAGAACAGCGTTCTCTTCCAAGCACTATCAAAGGCTCAGGAAAACATCAACAACGAACAACGCATGGAGCAAATTGAGAAGGGGCGTCGACGCTGAGTCGGCGCCCTATTCTTTTTGCGTCAATTTTCTTCGTGTGCGACAGTCGCAAGTGCTGAAAGTGCTTCAAAGCGAGGAAGTGTCTGAACTCCTTTTTCGTAGACCCCGAAGGGTGTCTGAACGAGATGTGGGAGTTCGACTTCGACAAGGTCCGAACCGACGATTGATTCGACCTTTGCTTTGATGGACTGTGAGTCCAATTCATCCGGCAAGAGAAGCATGCAGGGTAGACCTGTCTTCCCGTGTATTGAGCCGGGGACTCGAAGAATCCTTCGGATTTCACCAGTGACTGAAAGGTCAATTGCACACCCGTTATTGAGAACAGCGAATCGAGCAATCGAATCCCTGACCAAAGTCATCTGCTTCTTCTTCGGGAAGAAGCGTGAAAGAACCCCGCCGTTGAGCACCGAGGATTTGGACTGAATGATGTCCACAATTTCCTTCATGGTGCCTTCGGTGGGGTTTTTCTTTTGCCCCTTCTTTTCGCCCGAGGTGTGCAGTGGGAGATTCGCTTTGACGAACTCCACGGCGACACTTTTCGGTGAATCATGAATCGTCTGGAAATACACCTTCGCTGATGCAGCGTAGTGTCCCGGCCAACCACCTTCCGTTGAGGGCTCAAACCGTGGTGCGTATTTGCCGGACTTCTTTCCTCGTGCAAACACGTGGTAGTGACTCAGGTTGTTCCCTCGGACGAAGTCCTGTATGTTCCTCCGTTGGTCACGAGTCAAAGGCAGAACCTCGTCAGTGACCAAACGGACATGGAACCCTTTCCCTCCTGAGAAGGAAATGATTGCATCGTCGGGATTGAGGCCGAGCGCAGGAAGCGCCTGTCCCAAAAGACGGCGAACATGCACTGCGACGGCATCCATGTTTTCCCAGAAGCATGAACCGAGTTCATGCTCAGGAAGGTCTCCAAAATCGAAATCGAAGGCAAGGTCAACACCAGTGTGCGTTTTCTTGTCCATTTTGGGATGTCCCGGGTCAAGGTAACGGGCGTTGCTCGCAAACACTGCCTTGGGTTTTTTGATTCGGATGATGCTACGCAGAACGTCCGTTGAAGGGAAACAGTGGTGACGGTCATTTGGCCCGATGCCGTCCCACGCCTGAAAAGCAAATTCACGACGGCTCATCGCTGGGAAGTCAAACAGGTCTGCCTCAGCGTAATAGTCGTCGAGAAGTGCTTCAAGGGTGGTCATCGTATCACATCACTGATTCTTCTCTTCAAGCATCTCACGAAGGACCTCGATTGCCGAGGATGCTTCGTTCTTTCCAAGTTTCTCGGCTTGGTTTTCAAATTGCTCTTTTGGGATGCCTGTGACACCTTCCAACCAAACGGCGTTGCTTGGGCCGGTTTGGCCCAAACGCTTGGCGAGGGAAGAGAGGTATGATTTTTGCTTGTCCGTGGCGGGTTGCGAGCCACCGAAGGAGGAAGAGGCACGAGCAGGCTTGGGCTTTGCAGCGGCTTGCTGTGGCTGAACCCAATCGGGAACCTTCTTCTCGGTCTTTGAAACCAGCGACTCCTCGTGACCACGCATGCGGTCTTCCATGACGCTGGTCTTTTCGTAAAGGTCGAGACCGATACCGAGGTGCGTTGCTGCCCGCTTGAGAGCGTCTGTGTGGGATGCTTTGATTGCGGTCGAATAATTGGTCGTTTGACCCTGCTTTCGGATAGTGGAAGTCCCGACCTCGTCGATGCGTGCCCATTCTTCGTGGATGAAGGTTCCGTTCTTGCAGAACTGAGTGATGGGGTATTCCACCGTAATGTGGGTGAGGATGCAGTCCTCAACGGTCTCGATGTCTCGCACAGTGACACGGAGAGCGCCTTTGAATGCAGACATCAATTTGCGCTTGACGTATTCGCCGGTCACGTATTCGATTTCACCACCCCATGGTGAAGGCCTGCTTTGGATGCTCGCCTTGGGGGTCTTCGCAGTCAATTCCTTGATTTGCTCCTTGTGGAGCCCGATTTTGTTGTCGTCTGACATGATTTGAACACTCCCGTCTCAAGCACTTAACGTTTCCGCAGTCAACCGTTCGTAAAGGTGAAAGTGTTCTTCTTCACACGGCTGAGAGAACCGAACCTGCCATGAGTCTCATCGGCGCACAACGCTTCCAAATTTCGGTTGATTTCGGTGAGGCTGTTTGGAACTGGGCCCCATTCCTTATCCCAAGCATCTGGTAGTGCTGCCTCGATTTCCATCGTTGTGTAAATCGCCTGTCGGGTATTGAGGTGGACGATTTGAAGTGCCTCCCAAAGACGAGCCTTCATGTCTCGTGTTTGCTTTGTCAATGCACCACGAACGAATGTTGGGTTGCGGTCCTGCTCGGCACCAGCCATGACTTCAATCGCAAAGGCTGCATGGCGCTCCTCGACCGTATCGCTGAAGTCCATTTTGGCGGCTGCCTGAGCAAGACGAGCAAGCGAGGCGGAGCGGCGCTGAGAGACTTGGTCCTCGGAACCTGATGTCCGCATTTCGACTTGATTGCGCACGAGCATTTCTTTCGCAACATCAGTGAACACAACGGACGTTCGTGTGCGAGCAAGGGCGAAGAAATTGCGCATGAAATCACGAGGCAGGATGTCGCTTGAACGAGACGATGGGTCGACACCGTCCATTTTGTCAAAAATGGAGGCGGCGCGACGGAATTCCTCTTCTTCCCCGACCTTCTCATCGAACAGGAAATACGAAGCGTCCATCCGGCTTTGCGTTGATTCCTTCAACCCGGCCTGTTCAATGATGGAGCGGTTTGGGTCGGTTGGGTCGAATTTTGCGTTGTCTGACTTCTTCGGGTTAGCGACGAGGATGACGGGTGTCTTGGTGGTCAATTTTGCTTTGACCGAAAGAGCGACATTGATTTCCTGCTTTTCAAGAGCAGTGTTCAGTTCTGCGGGGTCGACATCCAAGTGTTGTGCTTCGTCGATGATACAGATTGCACCACGAGGAGTCAGTGCAAGGGCACCGGGCGTGATGATACGTGAATCGCTGCTGCCGAACAATTGGCCCTTGGTCGTTCCCATTCCACCGATAAGACCAGCGCGTGTCGCTCGCTCACCTGTGAGGTATTGAGTTCCGGGGTGCATGTCTCGGACATATTCCATCAGCACGGACTTTCCCGTCCCGGGGTCGCCAAAAATTGAGATGTGAATGTCGGAGCGCAGACCGAAGGTATTCTCCGAGCCGCCGCACTGCTGGAGCATCAGGCCGTGCTTCACCTTGTCTCGACCGTGAATTTCAGATGCGAATGATTTCGTGAGGACTTCCACCTTGGTCTGCCATTCATTCTGCTCAGCCCAAGAACCGATTTCCTCTTGGAAATCAGGCGAGACGACGAAATCACGCGCAGCCTCGTTGCTTTCAAGTCCTGTTGCGACGACATACAGTTCTCGGTTTCGGTCCTGCTTCGATTTGCTGTCGACAGGGCGCGAGCGAACATAGCCGATGATGGTGACGACCTTTCCTGCTTCGACCTGCTTCGCAACCGAGTCTCGGAATTCAACAAGAACGTTCGGTTGGTCTGTTGAGTCAACGAGTTCCTCTTGAACGAAGGCTCGTCGGATACGCCGCTCTTTTGAGCGTGGTGCTTCGACCAGACTGAATCGTGCGATGTTTGCTGGTGCTTCGCATTCTGCGCTGCCACAGCGGTTCGGTTTTATCATGTCATCGTTGTAGTCGTCCTGACGGACTTCCGTGATGTTCCCGCATTCATGCCCCTCGGCATTTGTTGCGTTGCACCGCCAAGCAATCGAATAATACGATGCCCGGGTCTGGGAGATGTCAGTGATTTGACCTCGGACACGAACCATCAAACCAGCCTGCGAAGAGTCGAGACAAGTGCGAACACTTCGATTGTAAGCCTCGTTGACTCCTGTGACTCGGTATTCTGGTCCGTCAAAATATGCATCAGAATCAAACATCTGGCCGTAGTGCCAATGAGCGCCTGACAGGAATGGACGGTGGATTTCCTTGAATGTCTCGTAAGTGGCCTCGTAGTGTCGCTCGAGATGGTTTGCGAGACGGCGGTAATCAGTCAGGAAGTGCTGCCAGTCATTCCAGCGAATGGTGAAGGTTTCAACGAACTCCTCGTCCAAATCCTCCGCCGTCAAGCCTGCCGGAATGTGTGCAGGGATGTGATACGCAAGGCGAATGCTTTCAGCGTCCAGAGTGATGACATCACGCTGGTCCTGCGAAACCTCTTCTGAGACTTGAGTGGTGATTGAGCGCATCGAGCGTGCTCGCTGAGCCGTTGATTCGGGACTCATGTGCCCTTCCTCAAGCATGCGCCTCATGGCATCATCAGAGCGTGAGTCAATGGTTTCGGTGGTGAAATCATCTGCGAAGTCGCACCAGACACCCGAGTGATACCAAAGGTATGATTTGACCGCTCGCTCGATTTCAAGACGGGTGGTCATGTTAAGGGCAGCGTATGCGATGGTCATCAGGCAGACCTCCAAATCAAAGTCTGGCTGTTCATCCCAATCGGCTGTTCCCAGTCGAACTCCTTCCGTGCATGCCAACCAAAGCCCTGCTCACGGTCGTTGAGCAATTCAAACACCTCCCTGCGGCCAGCGATGTCCGAGGGGAAGTCTTCGATTCCGAGGCTCTTGGCCAGCACCGTGAGAGTGGTGGCTTCGTCAGGGGATTGGGCAGTGACATTCTTCAGAATGAAGCGAAGGCATCGCGCCCTGCCGTTGGCCCAAGAATACAGTGATTGGTTGAGAAGAAGTTGGGCATCAAGTCCCTCGATTGTAAAACAGGCAGATTGGCGCTGCGAGACAGGACACTTCTGAACAGTCTCCACAATCATCACCTGCGATTGCTTCTTCACGCGCTTCATCATTTTTGACCACGAGTTGCGTGGGATAGGTTCAGGGAAAATGTCCCTGTTGGCGATGGCCCGTGTGAGTGCGTTGCCGTCGCGTAGATAACCCTCAATGTCCTTCTCGTATTGCATCCAAACCTGTTTTGGCATCTCTTCTCTCTCCTCAGGGACCACTCCTCCCTCCCCTCTGGCCTATAATGTTTCTGACCGTTCACCAAAGGAAAGGTGGGTTGACCCCGTTTCAGGGAGACCGTTCACCAAAAAGCGGACTTGATATATAAACTCCGCCGTTTTTTGGAAAAGGGCGGAGACCGTTCACTAACAGGAAAAACGTTCGTTGCTCTTGTTTTTGTCTGATTTACAATGAGTGGTCCAAGAAAGTGTGTGCTTTCAGTGCTGCGTTTGGGGGGAAAGCCTGCTGCGAAAAAGACTACCAACACTTCAAAATGAAAACGACCGTTCCCTAAATTTTGGTGAACGGTCTTTTTTTGTGGGCGCAGTGTTGCGTTTAGGTCCTGAAAAAGCCAGATTTTTTGGTCTTTTTTAGTGAACGGTCAAGACGCAGTGCATCGTTTTCGACCGTGCACCACTTGGTGAACGCTCACTTGCGTGTGCGCGCACGACCCCTTGTTTTTTCGCAGTTGATTTTGGTGAACGGTCACCAAGGACTTTTCGGACCTTTGTTGGTGAGAAAGTGGGTGTGGTGGGTGTGGTAAGTGATGTGATGTGATTGTGTTGTTGTTGTTGTTGTTGTTGTTGTTGTTGTTGTTGTTGTTGTTGTTCATGCGTTGTGTTTCGCAAAATGTTCCGCTGGGTCATCATCTCCAAGAAACACCCAATCTGCAAACTTGTTCACTTTGTGGAACTTCGCTCCCCTGTCTGCAAGAATCCCTTTGATTTCCTTCCGTGTTTTCGAGTCGACTGACTTGTCAATCAGGCCTCGTGTCTTCCAATGATTCGTGCGAATGCCGTCGTTTTCCTCGAGATAACCGATGATTGCATCAGCGCATTCGTCGGCATCTGTGGGAGGGGCCTTCTCCTTGACGGGTGGAGGTGCAACGAAACCTTTGATAGACAACACCTCGACATTGTCTTCCACGGGTTCGAGTTCCTCTGGCGTTCGTTCGATACCAAGTTCAGCAGCACTCATGACCATGAGGACATTGTCAATGGGCTCGTCTGAGTGTTGACCTGCGCCCGCACTTACCGGCAAAGACTCCAGCCGGTCCACAGCCTTGATGAGCAGATTCATCTTGGAATCAAAATCACTCAGGGACGACTCAAGAGAACCGACCCTTCGGGCGAGTGCTTCGACAGAACCCATCAGTTCTCGGTGTATTTCTTCAACGAGTGCCTTCAATTCATCAATTCGGTTCCCGCCCAAAACGTTGCTTCCGAGACCAGACCAGACCGATTCTTCGCTCATACGCTACACGCTCTGAACGACGGTGATAAAGGTTAAGGGAGCAGTCTCGCTGCGTATCACCAATGCCGGTGAAACTCTTCTACGATAAATTCCATCGGCAATCCAAGCAAGCAAAGTCAATGCTGGAGGATGCAAAAATCCCCTTCGACATCATCGACCTACAAGAAATGACTTACGGGTGGCTGATTTTGGAATCGTTGAGTGGAGAAGTTCATACCCCGATGCTGTTTGCAGACGGCGTCAAATACCGTGGATTGGGGGGAGTCCGTGACTACCTTGCCCGATGATTGGTTTTGCCCGCTCGGACCGAAAGAGCAAGGGGGGCTTTTCAGCGACCCAGAATTCAAGGACGTCCATTCTGAGTGCCCTGCATACCTCGGCGATTTCATTACAACTGTCGATGGAATCGTCAAGTGTCCTGCTTGCCAGAAAGAGGTCGGAATTGAGACCGACCTCGAAGCCGACATGCTCGTGGAAGACGGCGGCGGAGATGACGATGATGACGACGGGAACATGGACAATCCTGAATTCAACAATGTGGACGCAGTGCTTGAACAGGAATTGAAGGATGAAACACCAGAAGAGCAAATGTTCCGAGAGGTGAGGGATGTCGTTTTCAAGTTAGCAGACGAACTTCTCGAATACGCCAAAGAAAGGGATGACATAGAGGACGCTGAGGAACAAGAGCATTTTGAGCAATTGGGGAACAAAGCCACTTTTTACAGCGCACTTTTGACCAGTGAAGCAGACGCTATCGCAGGCCTTTACCTGTTCTTTTCAAAGCATGGAATCAATGCCTTCGGTGGCGAGAGGGTCGCTTTCCGCCGCTCTGCTGTCTTGGCGGTATTCCTCGTTTATCGGATGGACCGTGGTTTCGTTTTCGACGAAGTCGAGATGGTCAAACTGCTCGCAGAAAATCTGAAGCGGGTGAATGACACGAAGCGACTGCTTATTCGCGCCCGTCTGGGAGAAGACCAGAACATGACAGGCTATTACATACCGGCGTATGCAAAGGCACTTGGTCTCGAGGCTGAAGTCGCAGATGCAATCCTCAATGAATGGAACAGGGACATTGAGCCGTTCATTATCCTTGACGCAAAAATCGTTGCGCTTGCTTTCATCCTTGCGGCAGCCGAAGCACTTCACGACATCAAAATCGCAACCTCAACAAGTGCAGAGAGGGCAGGGCTGAACCGTGACAGTGTCGGTCGAGCCCGGAAAAAATTCTCTGAACACTTCAAAAGCGTTAAGGCCACTACGCAAGTCGGATAGGGACATGAGCAAAATCACGTGGAACAAATTCCGCTCAATGCACAAAGGCACACCGATGAAGGAAATCAAAGGACTGTGGGCCGATTACAAGGAGGGAAAATATGAACCGAAAGCAACTGAAAAGCCTGCTGCAAAACCCAAAGCAGCGAAGAAAAAGCCTGAAGCAAAGGTGGTGGAGGAAGACCCCCGCAAAGAATTCCTCCGACTCTTCAATGACTTGTTCATCCTCAACGACCCGAGCGAAGCCGAGAAGTCCCTTTACCGACAACTCCTGAACCTCGCTGAGAAGACTCGCCCAGAAGGATACACAACAGCGCGTGGAGACGGCTGGACGATTTACCTCGGACCTACGCAGAAAACCGTGCTTGTCAACGAGACACGTCGCACGGCCTTTTCGATTACCCGCTCATACTGGCAGCGTTTTTACCAAGGCGCCGCATTGGTCGACACTCAGATGTTTGACAACGAAGAAGGACTTGAGCGTCTCAAGACACAATACCGACGAATGGGGAAGTTGGTCACTCGATACCCGGTTCCGGGTATTGAAATCATGGTCCCTGCTTCCTCCCTTGACATCCCGCTTCCGAGTGGGGTGGAGTGATTGGACAACGCTGCTGTCCTTGCACAGTTAGCGGCACTTCAATCTCAAGTTGCTGCACAGAAAACATCGCGTGATGGATTCAGCGTTTGGGCTGTATTCAACCCGAAGCAAGTTGGTGTCTGGTGTGAAAAGTCAGGCTGTCCTGTGACAGGTCGCCGAAGCAAACTCGAAACAGTCAAACTTCGGAAAAGCCAGACAATGTCTGCGTTTTTGACAGATGACGAAGCCGAAGAAGAAACGTCCGTTGAAACGGAAGAGGAAGAAGAATACGAAGTCAAAGTGCTACGCGACTCAGGAAATCAAAACGCACATCACCGGCTGGGTGTTGTTGCTGCTTTCCCAAGTGAAAGGGAAGCACGCGATTACATCAAGTCGTATTACGAAATGAACCAAGCAATCCTTGCGGCGATGCCTGTTGAGGATGTCCCGCTGTTCGAGATTGAAGAAATCAAGGTCTTCTGATTCAGAATTCCCATTCGATGTCGTCGTCAAATGCGAAGTCATCATCGTTCAGTTCCTCCTTTCGCGCACCAAGTTCCTGAATCTGAGCGTAAAGTGCACCGCGCTTGGTGCGCTGCATCATGTGTTTCACCAACACGTCCGTTCCTTCAACACCATACATCTCCCGAAGAATGGTCCCGTGATACGGTGACGCACCGATGAGATAAAGGTGAAGCATTTTCAAAGCCATCAGAATAATGCCTTTGTCCGGAATGAAGTCCGCACCTTTGCTTTTGACCGGAACTTCCGTCCAATAAATTTTGGATTCAACAAGAATGTCGTAAATCTCGTTTGGCAAATGCTTCCAAATCCCTGCGTCGTGTGCAGCACGAACGCACTCAATCAAACCGACCTGTTCACCCCGAAGAGTGACTGTTGTTTTGCGCCCATCGGAATCCTCATCTGCAACAGAAAAAACCTCTCGCAGGTATCCTTCACGCTTTCTTTTCTGGGCTCTCTGTCTCCGTGCTTTCCCTGCTGGCCCCTCGTTTTCCTCTCTTCCCATGTCGCGAAGCGACATGTGTCGTGGACTTAAGCCTTTACGGAAAAATGCATCAGGGGGAGATGCTGCGAAAATGTGCGCATCTTTCTGACCACACCTTTCCCCCGAACCATCTCCTTTAAGTCCACAACGCAAAGGGAGGTTATCCATGCAGGTCAAAGCAAGCACCATCAACATTGTCAGTCCAGACGGAACACCCAAGGTTTTCACCGATGTTCAAGTTCTGATGTCGGAGTGGGGAATTTACATCAAAGAAGATGAAAACAGCCTGCTTCTTGTGACGTGGGAAAAAGTCCACAGCATCGAATGGAGTGACGTGAAGGTGATTCAGCGCGTCTGGGCTGAGGCCGTTCTTGATACGCTCGAGGACATGATGGAGTTCGACGAAGACTTTGACTTGGAGGACGAGGATGAGGAGCCAGTGAAAGGCGACGACCCCGAAGTCGACCCATACAAGACGGAGTGAAATGAGTGACCGAAATCATTCCGCCCGAATTGGAATCCTCCCTGAAACAACACAGGGAAGAGATGAGCCGGTGCTACGCACAACTCATCGCCAACCCATATCGTGCGCAAATCGTTCTCGATGAAATGCGTGGTGAAATCGTCAAAACGGCTGTGACTCTGATGGAACACCGCATACCGCTGGAAATCCCCCAAAAGCCACGAACACTCACCGATGTGCTCCAAGAAGCAGCCGCTGAAGCCGGTATGATGCTTGGCTCGAACGCAGTCGCATCTGGTGTTTCTTTTTTCCGAAATGTTAAGGAGCAGGTCAACCAAAAGGCAGAACCACTTGACGAGGAAGAATTCTTGGTCTATGAGGATGAAGAGGGCAATTTTTTCTACATTGACGACGACGGAAACGAAGTTGACTGCGACCGATTTGGAAACGAAATACAGGAGGACTGAAAATGAGTGATGAATTTGACATGACAGAAAGCGCAGATGAGGGAGATGCCCAGTGGACGTCCCTCGACCCGAGTGAACGAAAAGAGTTGTTGAAAAACGTGTTTGCCGATGACAATTGGTATGACGCCATTTCTTTTTCAGACGGTGGTCATTCTCATCCACCGTTCGACGAAATCGCTCAACGAGTTGGTGCAGAACAGTCGACCATCAAGAAATATTACGTTGCATGGTTGAAGGCTCGTGGCTTTGATGTCGAGAGCATCCGAACATCCATGACATCAGCAGTGGACCCGCTGGCTTCGATTACTACTCCAAACACACCAGCACCAGCCGCCGAACCTCAACCATCATCTGCCTACCAACAAGAAGTGAACCGCATGCAAAACGAAGCCTTTGCCCCACCACCACGCCCCACCGAGACCTTTTCCATGCAGGCCCCCAAAGGTGGTTCTGATTCGGACTCCATGTTTTCGATGATGCAGTTCCTTGCCCTTCAGCAGCGTATTGCATCAGAAAATCAACATCGCCAGATGATGATGCAAATGGAGCAGCGCCGTCTTGACCAACAGCGTGAATCTGAAATCCGTCGGGAGTCTCAAGCCCGAGACCAGCAGTTCAACATGCAGCAAATGGCATTCATGCGAGAAATGATGCGGAGCAAGGACAACGATGGTTTCTTTGATGGTGACATGAAAACGATTTTCAAGCAGCGCATGGTTGAGCAGATGCTCGATGGAGGCTCCAACAGCGGAGCGCTTGAACGCATCGCCTCTCGTCTGCTACAACCAGAAATGCTTGGCAGTCTGGCAAGTGCAGCCACCAGCGTGATGCCAACACGCAACCAAGTGCCAGCAGGATACGATTCACCCAACTACGACCCATACGCACAACCAACGCGTATCCAACCAAACCCTGCTCCCGCACCTCCGCAGCAAGCAGTTCAGAACAATTTTTTCGAGGGACCGGAAGAGCCAGAACAACCTGAGCCAGAACCAGACATTGAAGTGACTCCTGAGCAATACAAACATGCGTTGCTGGAGCAATTCAAGGCTATCATGGGCAACGAATTGGAAGACCCGAAAGTTCTCTCGGCAGTGCAAGAGCAAATCGACATCACCGTTGACAATGTCGTCGTTGAGCACCCTGCCCTTACACCTCAAGGGAAACTTGACAAAATGGCCGAGCGAATGGTTCTTGTCCGCTCACTGCGAGACATCGGTCGTGGCATGCAAGACGCGATGGCGAAAATCGGAGAGGGCACAGACCCCGACATCGTCTATGCGTTTGTTGTCGGCGAACTGAAAAAGAACGAAGTCTTTTGGAACATCTTCAAGAACAACACCTATGACGAATTGATGGCCCTCATCGCACCATACAAGGAAACCGGTGGAGTGGTCCACGACTACAACTTCCTCCTCCGACCAGAGGTGGCCACCGTTTGTCGGGAGATGTTGACTCGAGTCCAAGCCGCATGAGGTGTGTTCGTTGATTGAGGACTGGGAAGCGGAAAAGGAAAGGCGTGAGGAGCGCCAATGGCCAACTTGGCTTTACCTCATGTTGTTCATTCTTCCAGCAGCGTTGACGTTCGTTTTGATGACCAATGTGCTGGGCCAAGACCTCCTGTTTTCTGGTATCACTGCGCTTGCTGTCATGAACGGTTCCATCAATTCCGTTATCGCATACCTCACCATTCAACTGGACACAAGGAGTTCGGAATCACTCCAACACTTGGAAAACATCAACTCGGAAATGGACCGCTTGGAAAAAACGCTTGAGGAGGCCAATTCCAAGGTTCAGGGTTTCACCAGTGACCTCGACGAGGCGAAGGAGTTGTTTCAGCGTGTTGGGGTTGACCTGCACGAACTTGACCTCGAGCCGGTGGCCGATGTCGTTTCAAGGCTCAAGGAAAACAAGGATGGTCTCAGTCAGGTCCTTGACCATCTGCGGAACATCGACGTTGAATCATACATCAACCAAGCACAGCGGATTGATTGGCACAGTCTTCTTTCAGCCGCTGAGGAAGTGATGGGTTTCATCGAAAAGCGAAACGAGACCACGGAATCTCCCATGGCAGAATTCAAACCAACTCTCCCGACGCCAGTCCCCGATGACGAGGACGTTGATGTCGAGGTCGAGTGGCTTGAGCCTGAAGAGCGCAAGCCATTGACACTGACGAGAGAACCCAAACCGAAAAAACCGCTGACACTCAAGCGCCGTTGAAGTCTCCTGCTTCCTCGAAAACGACAGCAACATACGGTGGTTCTCCCTGAGCCACCATGATTTTTTCAACAACGACCTTTACGATTTGTGAGTCGTTGTGATAAACAATTCCTTCACAAGCGTCAGTGATTGCCTTGAAGAGATTGTCCAAGTCTGGCTTTTGGCTCCGCCACTGAGCCTCAACTGGTGTTCGCTTTCGCCACCTGCTTTTGGGGAGGGAGAAAGCAAACCGTGCGCGCACTTTCAGCGGAACGTCCGTTGGTTTTTCATACCCACTTTCTCTCATCATTTGCTCGGCAAATGAAGCGATGAATGCTTTCCAATCTCGTGATTTCTTCGGGTCGTATGCCCGGACAAACCCCCCACGAGAGGAAAAACGAGGTCGCCCCTGCGCTATCGGTTCTGCTGGAATCGTCAGTGTCAGACGCACAGGTCAAACCACCAGAAAGGCGGCCATAACCTTTGGGACAATTTCAAGTGTGAGTGCGTCGTGCCCTCGTGCATGGCCGAGAGAATTCTCCGGGTGAAATTCAACCCCGGTGTTCCGCTGGATAAGCGGTTTGGTGTGGTCACTGAATTCCTCCGAAAAGAAATCGAAGACGGGCTACGCGACGAATACGTGCGTCGAAAAGCAGTGGAAATCGTGAATCGTGCTGGCGTTGCTGGGCACGATGAACTCGGTGAAATTCGAGCCATCACAAAGTGGGTTCAAAACAACGCCGTGTATCGGAAGGACCCCATACATGTGGAATATTACCACAGTGCTCGCCGCCTCATCAAGGACATCGAGTCAGGCCGTTCGGCTGCTGACTGTGATGATTTTGTCATCCTCGGTGCTTCGTTGCTTGGTGCTATCGGATACGAAACCGGTGCTCTGATTGTCGACTCCAATGGTGATGGCACGTTCAACCACGTTATGTTGGTCGTCAGGACGCACGCTCCAACGCGAGAATTCGGTAGGAAATGGATTCCATGTGAACTGATTTTCCCAACATTTGAACTCGGTGAGTCCGTCAAAGTCACCAAGGTCATTCCACTGATTGCAGACCCGAACACGAAGCGACTTCCGGTCATGATGCAGAAGGTTGCCGGTCTGGCTGGTTTTGGTGGTTCCGGGCGGGCATTTGATAAAGTCCCAATCGTTCGGATGGTTAGGGGCCTTCGTAGGCGGTGATTCAAAATGGCGTTCGATTCATTCATGGGAAGCCCCGCAAATGAAGGCTTCATTACGCTTCAAGACCCCATTACCCCACCACCCCAACAAACCACCCCAAACCCCAAAATGAAGAATTTCGGAAACACCGAAATGGCTTCGTTCAATACCGACGAGTCAGCGATGAATCTCGTCAACTCCGCCGGAGTCAAGAAAGACTTCGGCCTTGGGAGTGCGTCAATTCCTGTTGGACAACCTCTTGGAAAAGCATCCAAGCAAAAGGGTGGTCTTGGTGACATCCGCTGGCGAAGCAGCGAAACGCTCTATGTGGGCGCTGCATTTTTCGCTCTCGGTTTGACAGCCAAGACCCTGTTTGACAGGTATTACAAGTGAGTGAATACAATGGTAAATTACAGCAGCAGCCTTGCACGACGAACTGGAAGCGCACATCTACCCAGCAGCGGTTCCGGTTTCTTTGAAACGATGAAAACGATTCCAGCCCGCCTGTTCAGTGAGCGAGCCCGAACCCCCGTTATGTTCGGTGGACTTGGCTCGATGGGAGCCGGTTGGTATGGAAATGAGCCAGAAGCAAAAGCCGGTGGCGGTGCAACGATGCACAGCAACCTGTTCGGCTTCGGCTCAGCCCACGAAGAGGCAGACTACCTGAACGGTTTCACCTACAACAACACCGCCGGTATGCTCCTTGGAATCGCAGCAGTCTATTTCCTCACCCGCTGAGGTTGATTTGAATGCTGGGGCAGCAGGGTGGCCAACAGCAGGGCACTGGCCAAGGCGAAGGCAACATGCGCCTCAGGCCGTCTTCTGAAATTCACCCTGTTTTGAAAACAAATGCTGCCTATCTCCTCAGCATGTATGAAAAGGCATACAACGCATACCTCAGTGAGCAAGCGCAGGTTCAATCTCTCCGCACTCAATACCAAACTGCTAACAGTCGAGTCGCTGCCCTCAATGCTGAAAAGCAGGCAATCTACGCTGAGCGCTCTCAATACAAACTCGCTTCTGAAAAGTGGGAAGCACTCCATGTTGGTCTTGACATGGAGCACCAGCGTCTGAAAAAAGACGCAAGCACCATTCGCACTCAATTGAACGAAGCCAACAAGTCTCTGACTCAAAGGGAGAAGGATTTGCTGGAAGCAAAAAAGCAAATCGCCGCCCTCGAACAAAAGAATCTGAAGGCAACTCAAGAAATCCAGCGGCTCGAAGAGGGAACACCCGCCCTCATCGAAGCAGCATTCAAAGCCCGCAAGCAACCAACACTTTACGAGCGCATGCGCTCCATCCCCGGGAAAGTCATGAACTTCGGCTCACCTGCAACGCAGGCCGGTGCCAGTGCAGCATGGTTGATTGCGGGCCTCTATGTGATTGGGAGGATTGAATAATGTCTGTTAAGCCAACTGTGATGCCGATAAGCCCGAATGACGCCCGCTCCGCTATCCGGGTCTACAAACAATTGGAGGCAGACATTCTTCGTCTGCGAGAAGACATCAAGCGCAGGACGTGCAACATCCCTGCTGCTCAGCGAGCCATCGCCATGAAGCAGCGACAACTTACACAGATTCAATCATACATTCGCCAATACCACATCGACCTTGACCAATTCGACCAGCGTGAAGCCGAAAGGCACCGACAAGCGATTCGCCGTCAACATGCGATTTTTGAGGACCAGCGTCGGTCACGGGTCCCCGGGAAGCATTCACTTGAATCAAAGCGTGCTCGGCTTGACAGGAGTGTTGACGAAATCAAGCCTCCTGCCTTGCCACCACAAATCAATCTCCCCCCTGTCGTCCCATCGGAGCAGGCAAAACTTCGCCGTGCCGCCGAAGAATCAATGCGACAGGCTCGAGAATCCGTAGCAAAACAAAGGGCACAACTTGAACAGCAAATCGAAATGCAGCGCCGTGGGAAGCAACTCGCATTGGAGCAGAAGGAACGATTGAAATCAAAGGCTTCCCAACGTTCAGAAAACATTCGTCAAGTGCAAAATGAAGTGAAGAATGTCATCGCTAACGAGGCCGCCCGCCGCCAAAAAGCGGCAGAAGAGAAACGGGATGCCATGATGAAGGCTGCACACGAAAAGGAATTGGCCAAGCAAAACGCACAGCGCGCAGCAGAAGCGAAAGCCAAACAAGAGGCTCGTATTCGCAAAGAGAAGGCCGACAACCTCGCACGTCAAAAAGCAGTCCGAGAACAGCAGGCTAAACAAGAGGCACAACACAAGCGTGCTGTTGCTGAAATGATGCGCAGCAAAACCGATGTTGAGAAGCAATACGCTGATGTCTCTCAGGCCATCATGATGAGTGAGCAGGCGCTCCAGCAAATCACAAATGAGATGCAACATGCGAAGGTCGGCAATCCTGAGGTCATGGATGACCTACGAGACCACCGTTCTCGTATCAACGATGAACTTATCATGCTCAAAAGGCAGGCCGGACCATTGTCTGCTGAGATTCAGCGCATCGGAAAGAACATGGCACAAATGGCTCCCACCCGAGCCGTTGACAACACTGCTGGCCTTCGCTCGTGGCATCGAGACGTTTTGAGCAGTGGCCACGGTCGACGTCAGTTGAGTCAAGGACAACGCACGATGATTCAGAAAACATGTGCCAACCTTTCCCCAGACCAAAAGTCTCGAGTCGCTGACCTCGTTGCACGATGGGAGCAGGGCAGTGATGTCGACCTTGGTGGTGAGATTCAGAACATTGTGGCGGCACAAACCGCTCAAAAAGCACAGGCTCTCGGTGGAGCAATCGCCCTTCAGGGCACGGCCCGCCACATCAAGCGTGAACGGAGTGCGGTCGCTCAGAACAACTACCACCGACTCCGAATGATTCAGCACTCGGAAGACAGTGTCAAGCAAGCATCTCAAGCAGCCACCGAGGCCGCTACGAACCAAGGAGAGGCACTTGCAGGTCTCTTCCCCAAGTTGCGTAGCAGCGTCACTCGGATGGTGGGTAATTGAGGAAACACGTGCTGGCTCAGAAGGCAGACCGAAGCCGTGGATACGGTCGTATCGGTAGCGTGAGCCAGCAGCAGACATCCTCCCCCCGTATCCTTGAGGTCCTTGCCCGATACCCTCGTATCAAAAAAACCGAGATACTCTTCAACGAGAAAGAGGGCGTGGTCCGAAGTGTTCGCTCCGAGCCCAAGGTCCGTTTGCGAATCAGTTGTCTTCCCCATCAACCGTTTTACCTCTATGGGACGTTCCACGACGGAAAATCCTCCTACCTTTCGTTCTTCAAGCGCGTCGTTGATTCTGACTTGGACTTCACGTTCTCCATGCCCCCCGGTGCACAGGACCCAAAGGTGCATGCGTCAATGACCCCTCCTCCACCACACCTTTCTCATGAATACATCAGCGAAGCAAAGTCAAACTGGATTCGCTCACGTTCTCAGTTCGCTGGTAATGACGACTTCTTCAACCTCGGGTTCACACCCGTAGACCCTGAACTGTGGGATGCTGGCTCGGAGATGTCCAACATTGAACAGACGGACATTCAGTGGTGGAGTGGACGCAAGAGTGATTTTGACCCTCGGATTCATGGAGCAGGGCCCGGTAACATGGGAAAGCACAAGGTGGACATGTATGGGGGCTCAGCCGGTATTCTCCCCATTGGACATGGCATTTACAACGTCAGTTCATATCGTAATGAGGGCCCAATTTATTGGTTTGTTTTCGCTGAGTTCGTTGAAGGGAAAGGCTGGAAGGTGATTCCGAGGAACCGCCCGACATTCAAAGCAGGTGCTTCGTATTGCATGATGGGCGCCATGTATTTCCCCAGCAAGGGTAGTGCTGGCCGTGAGTTCCACCCTGAAGAAGGTGCGGATGCACCTCAAATTCATTTTGTTCACGACGCTTTCGTTGATTATTTTGGTCCGAAGAAAAAGGAAAGTGAGTCAGTCATCAACAAGTGGGGATGGAAAATTCAGCCTTACACGAAAGGAGTCAACGGCGGTTGGTGGACGACTGATGCATACGGTCAACCTGAATTCCCCGAAGCAGTCGGTGTGTCAGTCAAAAATTTGTATGACGACAACGGGGCAGGGCTTTTCTTCGACACGCTCGGCAAAGACGGAGAGCGTCTCCAGCAGACCATGAGGGAGTCTTTGATTCCGCCTTCAAATCAGAAGGTGATTGATTTCTTTTCAGTCGACCTTGAATACTACGATTTCGGGACTGGAAGTTGGGGCGACCGTCCAAAAAGGAAGTGCGACTCAAAAGGGCGCTTTGCTTGGTATTTCCGTCCAAAGCGGCAATTGGACGCAACACACCCTGATGTCACGTATGACAACAGCAGGTGGTCTCTTGAAAAAACACAGTGGGCGTATCCAACGATTCGTAAGCGGGACGGAACCTTTCATCTCGAAAAAACGTTTATCGGTTTCAAGCGGGGCTTGAGCAACGGTATGATTGAGGATTCTGAGCCCTTTTACCGCCTCGCTATTTCTTGGAAGAGTTGGAGCCCTGCTTACTACGACAGTTCAACACACCTCGTTCCACAATACACGGCCCAGTTCGCTGACCCGGATAACTTCGCATATTCCACAAACCAGCAAATCCTTCGTGCCTTTTACGAGGGCGGTGAGTTCAAACCCGGTAACAAGGTTCTCCTCATTGGTCGCGGTCTCGACCGAACGAATTTCATCCTTTGCTCGCAGCAAAAAAGTCTCCTTGCACTCGCTCAAGAAAGTGGACTTTTCACTCCGGCTCAGTTGCTGAACATGCAATTTGAGGAGCAGTTCTCGGGGGCACAGGGTGAAATCAACACCTCGCCAGTCGGTTGGCTCAAGCCACTGGCAACGACCACGGCTGACGCATACGCTGCCGGAGAAGCACCAGAAGCCATTTCAAAACTGATGCGGGACCTTTTGGGTGAAACTGCCCCAGAGAACATGTTCGGTCTCTTTGTGAAGGACAAGAAAACGATTTTCGACCTGCTACCTTTCGGTGGGGATGACGATGAAGAAGAGAAGCCGCAGATACAGGCAGCATCTCAAACTGATTTGGACAGCCTCCCCGAGGAAGTTCAGGCAAGGCTCGTCGAGAAACTCAAGGCCCGTATGAGTCCCTTGGATGGCACAGCGAAGGATGGTTCAGTCGTCAAGCAAATGCGAGACAAGCCGACCCACTACCAAATCGGTGAATACGAATTTCCGTTCACCATCGGTGTCTTTGAAATTCCTTCGGGGTATGGTGGTCCTGCCCCGGTGATTGATGCGACATACAATGGCATGACGTTGACAATGCAGCAAGCACAGCAACTCATCAATGAAGCAAGTCTCGCTTCAGGAATCAGCACTATCACAGTTGGAGATGAACAGGTGATGCCGTCGGAACTTGTATCCGGCCTGACCTTCCGCCACAACCCGCAGACTCCCGACAAGGTCTACATGCGATTCAAAAATGCACTTGGCGAGGAGACAACAGGCTACATGGAAAACCTTTCTGCTGAACTCCAACTGCAAGTGGAAAAACAAAATCACGGGCTGACGTCCCTTCAGCAATTTGTCACTGACCCGGTCTCCGTCGATGACACTGAGGATGTTGAGGACTTCGACGATGCTGAACAAAGTGAAGGAGACAGGGACAAGGCAGACGCCGAATACACCCCGGACAAACCACTCTTTTCTTTCTCGTTCCCGAAGTTGCCGTTCCCCCGCATTTCCTTCGCCAAGTTCAATACGGATAACCTCATCCGAAAGCACACGCTGATACCGTATGGTAGCCGCAAAGAGGTCAAAAGCGACCCCAAGGAGTGAGCAAAATGTATTCGATTACCGATGTCACTGACCGGTATTCGGCGGACCATGTCACGTCTCTCGGTGCCCTTCCAAGCAGCGCTCCGCAGGTCGATGAGATTTACCTCATCAACGGACTGAACGACCTCGATACCTCCGCAAGCCAAGTCATGTTGATTGACGGCCTCGCAGGTGCTCCGAAGCCTTTCGTCGTGAAACCAAAGCAACGCGCCCCAATCGGCACTGGTTCGCAGATGAATCTCAAGCGCCGCCGAAAGTCCGCTGGCCTTTCCGGTATTCCCGCACCAGCGTCAGACCTTGGTTTCGTGAAGTTCAACATCCCCGGTGTCGAACTCGATGAAGGAGTCGAGAGTGCCCTTGGTGGTCTTGCTACCTTGCTCACCATCGGAATCGGGCTGTATGGCCTGAAATTTGTTGCTTCCCCGGTTTTGGGGTTGATTGGCGACACCCGAAAGGCATTCCGAAAATTCGATTGAAGGTGAAAAAATGGTTGAAGCAAACGCACTGAACGCCGCCATCGAGAATTACCTCGACAAGGTGGACGACTACATCACTGCTTACGGGATGAGCAGCAAGCGAGGGACAGAAGTCCTCGACCCAATTCAAGAGGAGGTTGACGCAACCCTTTCTCGTGTTCGTGCAGGAGCAAGCAAAGAGACCATCACGGCTGTCCGTATTGAACTGAACCGTTCTCTTGAGCGCATTGATTCGGCGCTTTGCTCACTGGAAGGTCAATCCCTTTCGGCCTTGGGTGAACTCCCACGTGCTCGTAGTGCCAGTGATGGTGGCGCTTGGGCACAGTGCACAGCGAAAGTCACTGCTGAAATCTCTCGTGTCACCAGCCGCTTCAACTCGTTGCTTGTCAACATGGACGACAACCGCCGCAACCAGTTCGACACCAACTTTGCTCGCATCGTTGACCAATGCAACGCACAAATGCAGCGTGCTACCGGCGACGACGGAGCAGCAGCCTGCACCAAGTGGGCTCTCGGTGAAGTCAGCAAAATCGAAGCACAATTGGCCGCACTCCAACAGAAGAGTGCTGCTGAGATGATGAGTGTCATGATTCAGGAGAAGGACGCTGAACGCCTTTCCCTCATCTCGCAGGCAAAGTCGCTTGAGAAATCCCTTACGGAAAGCGACCACAAGGTCATCAACATGCACAATGGAAAGGCCATGGGAATCCTGAACGAGATGGCAAACAACGCAACCACCTTCGATGGTGCTGTTCGTGATGCCAAGTTCCGTCTGGTTGACAAGCATCTGGCAAACATTCACCGTATCGTTCAGATGCACGCCTTCGCAAGCGACATGGCCGGTGGCATGTTCACCAGCCAAAAGAGTCTCGTGGGTATCAACAGCCGTGCGGCTCGTTCACACAATGCCAACTTTACCACTCACCGAAAATACAAGCAGGCAGCGCCACCACGAAACACCCGAGCCGGTCGTATCAGTGGTCTTGGTTCCGCCGACACGGAGCAGGGATTCTTTGAATTGAGTCCACCTGAACCAATGCGGCCCCTTGGTGAACGAACCATCAACACGGTGATGCTCGGAACGGGCGTTGCTTTGCTTGGATACATGGCACTTCGAGGTGGACGATAATGGTGATGAGGCGAAGCATTGACATTGATGATACAGATGACGACTACATGGTCGGGTCCGAGGAGGGCGGCGTTTTCTTCAGCGACGAGGACCTTCAGCACGAACAGCAAGCACCAACCATGGTCGAAGTGAACCCCCCACGAAAGGCTGTCTCTTCCTTCCAAATTCCATGGCGAGCCCTTCGCCTTCCCGGTGCCCGTGGTAGCGAGCGGTGGGTCGGTTCTGAGGCGTTCTCCGCCTTGGGCAAAGCGCTCGGTGGTCGTGCAGACGACATTCGTTCCTCACCTTACGCTTACGTGATTTCCGAGAAAGCATGGCGCAATTACGTCAACAACATGGACGGTCAGGACGTGGCTGCGGAACTCAGTGCCCCTGTTTCCGATTTTGAGAAGGCCTCCCTGTATCTGTTCGCTGAAGAGTGGCGAACCGATGTCACCCACGAGGCATTCAAGCGCCGCTTGATTGACCACCCGTTGGTGAACGTCGGCAGTGAGACTGCCAAAGGTGAATTGGTGTATGACCTCATTACGGGGCAAGTGACCGCCAAGGGTGGCCGACCAAACACCGCATACCGAGAGATGCTCCGCCTTGCGATGGACATCCTCAAGTCGATTCGACTTCGCTACTACAACTACTACTCGGTCAACCTCCTTCACTCCGATGAGGGCGCTGCCGTGTATGAGGAATTCCTGAACCGCTACGTCCCACTCGAGGCAAACGAAGTCGCCATCATCAAGGAAATCGAAATGGGTATCGGAGCCCAAGGACGCACCTACGCAGTGAACACCAGCAACCCAGCGGCTGATGCACTGACGACCTACAACCTGATGATGCGTGTGGTTGAATCCTACAACATCGGTGATACCATGACTGCTCGTGCTGGCGTCTCGGCTCTCATTCAGGCTCCCATCAACTACCAGTCAGCAGTCCGATTTTCAGTCAACACTGACCATCTCGGTCGCAGTCATCTGACGCGTGAAGGGACTGTCATCGCTGTTGCATTTGCGAAGGACAAGAAGAAAGCAGATGCCTCGAAAAATCCAGATGTGCACTACATCGTGTCGAAGTCAATCGGTAAAGACGAAAAGGAGTGGCCTCTCAGTGGTGGCAAAACGGACTTCAATGCCTTGTTCAACAGGAACAACTACGAAAACGAAATGTGGGTCAAGGTGCGTAGCATGAGCGATGCAACGCCGACTCACGTCATCCGATTGACTGATACCGGTGAGGTCAAATTGAATCTGACACCCTACGGAGATTACCTCAAACTTGGGGACAAACTTCGTCAGGCATCTCAGGTCATCGCTCCACCACAGCAGGGCAATCAACGCCCACGCCGTGGTCGTATTCAGCCGAACCCCGGCGTAATGAGCAACATGGCTTTCGACAGTTCAGCCCGACGGGACGAAATCTATGTCGAGGGTCAGAAAAAGATTCTCGAGCAAGTCGCCGCTTGGGATGAGAAGCATTTCGAGGACCTGTTGGACAAAGCGATGAGGGAGCAAGGAAACATGGACACCTATCGCGTAGAACTCCCCAAGGCCCTCATGGACCACGAGGTCACTGACCCCAACCTCGCAAAAAGGGATGCGTATTTTGCCCTCGACGACATACTGACGTCGCTCGCACAGGACAAGTTACACGACAGGTCGCATTACATCCGCTTGGTGGAGCAGGAACTGGAGCGGCTTTACAACGGCAAGTTCTCTATCATTGAAAGGGAAAAGAGGAATATGGATTCCCCGCGATACCCTATCAAAATATTCGCAATTTCACATACCCCCGGTGTCCGGACTCCTCAGATGCCGCCCATGCCGCCCATGCCGGTGGGCTACGGACAGATTCCAGTCAGGACCAACCCCGTTCGCGTCGGCGGCACGAAAATGACCCCACAAGAAGTGGTTGACGTCATCAAGGCACAGCACGACTCGCTTGGTAAGCACAGCATGAACAACGTCGCTTCACTCAATGCCGCAATTCGCAAAGCACAGAGCGGTGATGCTTATCGACCTCGCCCCTATGTCATCTACGGGTCCAACGGCTACGTCAACTGGAGCGACGAAACGGCTCGGACCGCGGCCCGAAGGCTGAATGAACCCAGCATCGTTGATGTTCCCTCTTACGTTGATTGGGCGAACAGTGGCGACCTTCAGGACATCATCGTCTACCACTACACGGGTCAAGACGACGGATTCTTCCCTTACGGTATCCCAAGCAAAATGGGGTGGGGGCAACTGGACATGACGCAGGACGAAATCAATGCCGCTCGTAAGTCATCTCGTAGCAACCCAGTGACTGTTGGTCAGGGTCAGCACTTCTTCATTCAGTTGCGCAACCCTTCACAGTTCAAGTTCACTGCGGCAGAAAAGAAGAACGCCAAGCGTTCCAAGGGAACGATGGCCATCGCTGGCAAACCGGGGACAGACAACACAGGTCTTCGTGATTTGCTCGGTGGCTTCGAGGACGCTGGCTACGTTGCTTGGAAAGCCGAACACAAGGACAGTGGCACACGCATGCCTTGGATTATTCAGTTGCCACGCAAGAAGGGCAAAGCAGGAAAAATCCTTTTCAAGAAGGCTCGGGTGACCGACAAAGACACCGGTCGCTCGTATTCGACCATCAAACCATTCACGGCCAACAAGAAAATCAAGGCAGCATGGGAGAAGTTCATCGCCCTTTACGGTGAGCCCATCTATGCAGAGAACCCGAAGAAGCGTTCTCTCTTCCGCATCCGCCGGAAGAACCGAGGACGGTATTACAAAAGGAAGTGAATGAATGAGTGAATTGTCTGGACCACCACTGATACAACGAATATGGGAGAGCGGCACACGTGGCGTGAGCCGTGAAACTGAAAGGACCCTTGGTCAAGCAGCAGTGATTGGCGGCTTTGCTGGAGCAGCAGGAGTAGCGAATATCGTGGACGAAAAGTTCCTCAAAGGCCGTCTTGGGTTCAAAAAGAAGGACTCAGCCGCTTCGGCCTTTTTGCGGGGTTCGTTGGTTGGCCTTGTTGGGGTGGGTGCCATCATTTACCTCCTCAAAGAGACTGGCAATCAACCGCGTCTTTTCGGACTTGGTTCTCCGATGCATACCAAGGACATGAAAAACGAAAGCAGTTCATCGCACAAGGCAGACATGCCTCACGTGTCCAAGAACCTGCCCGCCCCCAAAAACTACCTCTGGGTTGAGAACGCCGACAGCCGGTATCTTGTTATTGACCCGAAGTATGCGCTGTGATGGGGGAGACAGAAAATGATGCACACCGTTCCCAAAACCCTTCGTGGAGCATCCCTCGGAAAGGCTCACCAGTGGGTCCGAAGCATCACTGATTCCCGTGAATACGCACTGGAGAATCCAAGCGGTGAATCCATTTCACTCGGGGACTTGACCAACGGCACCACCACTGAGGTGCGAATCGTCGGAAGTGTCAAGCAAAATCCTGCTCATCCAGCCACGTTCACTTCACGCCGCTTTGGTGCCAATCGCCACACAACCAACCTAACGCACGTTCTTCCTGAAGAAGTGCAGCCAGCATTGGTTTCAGCGATGGTCCGAGAGCACGGTCTTTTCGGTGCTGTTCAGTCGCTGTCCATGCTGATGGCCCGCCCACTCAACGCCTTCACGGCTTCCTCCCCTATGGCAGAAGAACTTCTCCGTGCTCGGTTTTACGATTACAAGGGCGGCGCCCTCCCACTGCGAAATCCAACACCTCCTATTGGCTTTGGCCGTTCCTTCGGTGGCCGACTTTTGGGTGAAGAGGTCGCTGAGACAGATGCAGCGATGATGAAATACGTCAAGGAGGCGATGGCACCAGCGGCAAACGTTCAGGGTCTTGCTACCGCAGGTGAAGTCAGGAACTTCGTTGATTCTGCTTTCACGCCGTATCTGCTTGCGGCAGAAGCAAACCGCAGGGCCATTGAATACATTCGCCAGCACATTCTGCCCGTCGCAAAGGAACTCAAAATCCGTGGAAAGGCGCTTCAACGCGAGTTCGACTACATGGTCAAGCACATGGCTACTGACCCAGCAGACTTCTACAACGGGAAGGACTTCAGCATCAATGCTCACCCAGCGTTCCTTTTCCCGGGTTTCGGTGTCGTTGTCCTTCCTCCCCCTGTTGACCCGAAGACACTCAGCAAGCGAGATGATGCTTACTTCGAGAACGAGTTCATGATTGCTCGTGTCAATGACCTCTTCATGAACGCAGGGAATCCACCACAATACCGAGGCGGGACGTTTGTTCGTCGGACAGACAAGAATGAGAAAGCACTGCGTCCACCTCGGCGTATGCGTCCTGCTGGTCCCCAGCCAGCACGACCCGAGAAATACGCAGTCGACTTCCTCGGGGACTACATGCTCGGTGGCTCACAGCGCGGTGGCGACTTCAATTGGGACTTCATCAAGGAGCGAGCCAAGAAGTTGGACATCGGTGCTATCGTTGGAGCCTTTGACGACCTCGCAAAAGCAGGGCTCGTCGATGCTACCGATGCCCCGCTTGCTGACGATGCCGGAGCCTATGTCGAAGCCTATCAAACGCTTACCAGCAAACAGCAGGCAGACATTCTGCAACGAGGTCAGGCAAAATTCCCACCGGTCGTTTGGGTGATGGACTTGGTGGGGATGCGTCCTCGACCGACCGATTGGCCGGACTCTCTCGTGCTTGCTGCCATGCAAGTGGTCGCAAAATACCGCACGAACGTGGGAGCCAACGCAACACTCGACTTCAATTTCAATGCCGATGTCAGTGGCCCAGAGACAGTCACAGTTCCTGTCGGTGCAGCGGGAGCAGCGGTTCCCCCCATCACCATCACCATCGCTGACCTCGCCGCCCCAGACCTTATTCCCGGCGGTCAAGTTGAAACTGATATTGCGGCTGCTATGGCTGCTCTCGGCGGAGCAGCAGCAGTCGCTCCCCCTCCACCGGCCTTTGAAGCCTACACTTTGGCGATACAGCAGCGCTTACGCAACATGAATTTCAACAACCTGATGATGGGTGGAACAAATCCGGTTTCAATGGGCGACGTCATGCTCGAAGCGGTGTCTCTCGCGATTACCAAATACGGATATGAATCATCAGCAGAAGACATCCGCTTTGTCACTGCTCTGATGCTTAAGTCCTTGCCTCAAATTCAGAATGCGTCAGGAACAGTGTCGGTGACCACTCTTGCACGACGACTTGCTCGAATCGCACAATCACAGGGGAGGGCAAATCGTCAGACCGTCCAAACGGCTATCAACACCCTGACGGCACTTCCACCGGCTGGTGGTCCCTCTCTCACCGCAATCCAGCGGCTCATGGCACTTCAAGCGTTGAGCACAGCACTTCAAAATCTGGGGGGTCCGTGATGGTAGACCTCTTTCCTTTTTTCTCAGAGGGGACTTTCGCCCCAGACCCTTTCACCAAGGACGAATTCAAAAACCTCACCGACTCGCTTGGGCCACTGAATCTGAGCCCGTCTGACAAGCGAGACCTCATCAAGGAGATTCAGAAAGCAATCGCCGTTGAACGAGAAAACATCAAGAAAACGTCCGGACTGGACGAAAAGGTGTTTAACGCGTTTGAACAAGAGGCTGGTCGTTTTTCAGACATTCTTGGTGAACTGGCGGCCAAGAAGTTGACCCAAATCATCGCCGAAAAGGTGGACCTCCAGATGTTCATGGAAGAGGGAGAAGCACCACCAGACGTCGCAGCGAACCAGCGAGTCCTCGAATCGAAGGTCGGAGAAATGCACAATGACGTTTTGAACTTTCACGAAAAGGTGAAGGACAACTTCCCCAACCCAGCACTTTCAGGGGAGCAAGAAGCACTCCTCCGTGACATTTTGAGTCCGAGCGAGATGCTCAACATCCGCAGGTCGGTAGACAACATCAAGGAGCAATACACGGGAATGCAGGACACCCCGCACATCACCAAGTTGGAGAAGCAGGTGCAGGCTTTGATGGCATACGAGGAAGCACTCCGTAAGTGGCACCTCGACCTCAAAGGAAACACCAACATGTCGTTTTGGATTCAGATGAAGACCGTTTTGGGTGGCCTTTTGGAATCACAAGAACTGGCCATGGCGCGCATCAAAAAGCACAGCGAGTTCGGCAAAATTTCGATGGCAGGTGGCATGGTCCCATTCGACCGACCAGCCCGCCACGACATCTCCGATGCCTTTGATGTGAACTGGGACGCAGACAGGATTCAGCGCATCGCTGACCAGCATCATGAGAACCAACAAAGGGTTGTTGAACTCATCAGTGCTGCTGAAATCAAGCGCATTTACCTCGGGCCAGCCACTGGCCTGAAAGAAGCAGATGTCGCCAAACTTAAATTTGAAGACGTCCGAAACAGGGTCGTAGCCCGAGCGGCTAACAGGGTCCCATATTCTGGCAGTTGGGAGAATGACATCGTCGACAAAGCAACAGATGTCGCAAAGGAGTTCGCAGACGAGCATTACGACCGCATCCGACTCTTTGGTGGAAAGCCTCCCAAGGAAATGGAGCGACTACAAGGCCAACTTGAGATGACCGAGCAAAGGGCTCGACGAACGCAGCAGACGCTCCGCCAGAGTCTTAACCGCTCGAACAGGAAACTGACTGAAGCGGAGGAGAGCGAGCGAGCAGCCCAAGAGGCTGCTGCGTCCTTTGAAGGCAAGGTCATCTACGACGACGAAGCACAGGCAGCAGCATCTGTTCTTGAGCGACAAATTTCTGACATCGACCAGCAATTGGCTGCTATCAAAGGCTCAACCTTTCCAGAGGATAAAGCAAAAGCGAAGGAACTCCGCACTCAGAAGCGTGCTTTGAAGCAAATTCTTCAGAAGGGGATGAACTGATGGAGTGCCCATCCTGCAACGCTGACAACGCCGACGGCGTGGTGTTTTGCATTGTCTGTGGTGCTAACCTGCCAAAGAGCAACCCAAATCATGCTTTGAGCAAGGGGAAAATGGCAGTCTTCCATGTGGAAGAGGCTCTTCTCAGCAACTCAGCGGGTGAGCGCATCGCTCGTCGCAAGGGACTGTCTGGAAAGCGGTTTGAGCGCGAGGTGGCAAACAACCTTGAGAAGGCAGTCTCTCGCACGGGTGTCAAAGACTTCGTCAACAAATTGGGGCGGAAGAACCATGTGATTGCTTTCATCAGTTCCCTCGAAGACTCATACCAGTTCCGACTTCAGGACCGCCTACGCCAACTTGGATACCCAGTGACGGCAGACAGTTCAGGACCGCTCGTGCTGATGGGCGATGCTGCAAAGAACATCCGTTCCTTGGGCAACCGCTACGACATCGTGTTCTCCTTCGGGAGCAGTTCTGCTGCCGCTGCAAAGGAAATGGACGTTCCGGGTGTTTATGCAACGGTCAACGACTACATCGGCGACAGCAAGAACCCCTACCTTGCACCTGAACCAACGCCCGGGTCATACACGCTCTCAGGCCTCCATCCTGCACCGACGCCGGGTCCTTACACGCTGACGAATCCATCGAAGCGCAAATTTTGGAACGCAATCAAACCCGAAGAGGTTCCCAGTTACTATGCCGAATCACTCCCCCGTGCATTTTTGATTGAATACCAGATGGGCCAAAGTTACACTCCGGGTGGGATTTACCCAGCATACTTGCCCGCAGCAGGCGTCTTGGAATATTTTCAGACAGAAAGAAAGCCGTTGATTATGGAGACCAAAGAACACCTTGAGCGTGTTCACGGCGTCGGTATCGAGGTGGTTTTTGTCCAACACAAAGGGGATGAATCACGAGGTATGCAGTGGAATCCTTATGGCAGCATTTACTTCCGAAAAGTGGGCGATGACTTTGGCGGAGATGACCCACTCCGTCCCGGCAACGCCATCAAGGTGACTCCGTTCGATTCCAGCCCTTCACTCAGCAACCCCAACTGTGGTTGCGGGAAGAACCCCTGTGTCACCTACGGCCCGAGCGCCGTTATGGAGAATCCCCGAGTGGGGGTGTATTCGACTCCAAACTCAATTGCCCTGTCAGTCGCTCAAGGGGGCCTCGGTAATCTGCTGCTTGAGCAGTTCTCAATCTTCAACCAATACAACAAGAAGCACCCTTATCGACAGGAATCGTTCCAGATGCGGATTTCCCCCTTGAACCCAGACGGGAGTCTGCACTATGACCGAAACGGGCAACACCAAGTTTTTACTTGGAACATCGGGCCAGAGTCGTTGGAACTCAATCCATATCCATTTGAAATTGGAAACACGATGTTGAAAACCCATCAATGGGAAGGTTTGCAGAATTACAGTCGAGAGCATTCCATTAACCACTGGGGATTCAGCATCCCCGATTGGACTTCACTCGAAGAACTGGAGGCGTGGATTCAAGCCGGAAACACGATTCCAGAACGGACAGATGGTTCGGCTCCACTGCAACCTATCCTCAAATCAGGCATGAGGATTCCCACACTCAGCAATCCTCCCCCGAAGCCCCGTCGCCAGACCAGCAAGAAGACCGGGAAGAAGCGCCGTGAATCAGCGAAGAAATATTTCGACCGCCTCATGGGCAACAAAATGATGAACGAAGAGTTCCCTGACAACTCCCAGCGTTCTGCTGTGGCTCTTCGCTACGTCAAAGAGGAATACGGTCAGCGTGGCGTGAACTCGGTGACGAAGACGTGGAACCCGATTGACAACCCGTCTGGTATTGTTCCCATCTATTCGGGTGAACCGAAAGCCATGACCAAGAACCTCGGTGCGATATTCGCTGAAGTTGTGATTGGCAGGAACGTTGTGAAAGACGTCGGTGAAGTGGTTCAGGCCATCTACCGAGGGCTCATTGGTGGCCGAACGTCAATGGCTGAAAAGCGTCTGGCGTTGGGTATTGCGTCAATGCAAAAGGAACTCTCTGATAACGCAAAGGCCCTCGGTGGCAACGCAGTCGCCAACCTAAAAATGGACTACGAAATCATTCAGGGTTCCGCAACAATCACCATCGTTGCGAATGCTGATGCAATCAAACTTCGTGGCGGGGTGAAGAAGAACCCTGCGAAGCCTGCAAAGGTCAAGAAGGCCAAAGACGCTTACAAGAAGTTCCACGGTGGCAAGACCCCGGACGAAATCACGACTGAGAAAATTGACGTCGGTGATGTTTGGTATTCACTGGGAGAGTGCTGGACCATTGGCTACAAGTCGCCCAAGGAAAACGGTGACGAGGAGCAAAAGTTCATCCACGAAATGAACGAGGAGTCAAAGGATGGCAACTTCCCGACGCTGTATGCAACGATGCCTGAAAGTGGTGAGCCGATGCTCATCATCAAAGGCGGGAGCATGAAAATCGGTATGCGAGACGGCAAAGCATGGTTGATTGATTGAGGTGGGTGAATGGCAGCGGAGAAGCGACAGACCTACTTCGGCGTCCCTGTCAAAACGTGGGACAAAATCGAACTCGCATCCCTTGGCGTCGTCGTTGCTACCGCAGCACGGGGTGCTTTGGACACTGTCGGGAGCAAAGGTGTGTTTGGATACGGGAAGTCATCCAAACTCGTCAAAGCATCCCGCTTTGGGTTGAAGAAGTCAACATGGAGCGAACTCAACACGCTCTCAACTGTCCTTGGCTTCATGTTGCTGGCGAAGTCGGCCATCGACACGCTGGAGCGAAAGACCGACCTGTTCAAGAAAGAAATCAGCCCGGGTGAAGGATTCATTCCGTGGCAATACCGATACCGATATTGAGGTGATGACATGTATCCATTTGGCCCATCAAAGAAAAAGCGAAACAAGCAACTGCTCGGTATTGCTGCCGTTGCAGCACTCTTCCTGTATGGAGGGCAGCGGGTCATCAGCAATCCTGCTCCGAACATTTCCTCTCTCCGCATCACTTACTACAACAAAAGCACAAATCAGGTGACAGAAGCGAATGTTGCGAACGGTGGCACCTACCACGGTTCAGCGATGGGTATTCAGTTGCGCTTCAGGGATGATAGCAACAACGGCTCCGTCGTCCGCATCACCTACAATTCCAAGAAGTCTGGTGCGACAGTCACTGCCAACACCCGGACATTCACCCTGACGCCCGGTCAAACGGGCGAGTTCTTCGTTGAACCCAGCGAATACGGCGCAACCTCTATGGGTGCTGACCGTGTGGACTTCACTGTCGAAGTGTTGCCACCTCAAACCGGCGGCATACCGAAGGAAGGGAAATCCTACCCGACGTATCGCTTCGCTTACCGGTTGTGAGGGAGGAATGAATGGACCCATCCGTGTTTCTGACTGCACCCAATGACAACGGTGTGAAAGGGTTCCTTCGAGTCGCACGCCCGTCCATCCGCAGGTGGGTTAAGAACCACTACGAGCGCTTCCGTCGCTCGTTCCAGCCTCCTCCACGGGGATTTCCCGGTTCACACCAGATTGAGCCCGGGTTCATGTTGACCCACCACTTACAGGGCGAATATTTCACCAACGAAGACAACGTCCCAACGTTGGGTGCTTTCACTACCAATAGGATTTTCAGATTCCTTGAGGCGGGGCTTGACGAGTTGCCATTCCAAAGAATTTATCCACCAATCAAACACACGCGCGTAGGGGCAAGGCCTCAGGACGCGTTTGGACACCCCCATTTCGCCACCTTCTTCCAGCGTGACGACGCAGGGCCAGCATGGTTCGGTGTATTGGCCGGTAATTTCAACAAGAGGCCAGATGAACTCCGGATGAGAGAAGACCCCGGTGGCTCTGTTTTTGAGGCAGCGGCCCCCCTTCAAGCAGACTTGCGTCAAGGCGGACAAAGTGTCTATTTCCTTCTCCCCTCTTTGGCCCGTATGATGGTTGACAACATTCGCCTCGGTCTCGCCACACCAAACGACATCGTCGAGTGGATGGCTGTCACTTTGCTCACGTTTGACCAAAAGCAACCCGGTCCACGGGGCGCAGACCGAAACAGGACGAACATTTTCGACACGTTTGTTGACGGTGGTGTCACGAAATACAATTTTTTCCAACTTTGGGAGAGTGTCATCGCTGCGCCAGCAGGTGAGGCGGAACTCGACGCCATGCTCGACAACGCAAACGTTGAGTCTCGTCTTCACAGCCGCCACGCTAATTTCGGTCAACCCGGATACCAAGGTCCGGGTGTCAACCAGTTCCCCAAGACAAGGCAAGCGACCAACACGCTTTCTGTTCAATACGAGGGTGAACTTGAGGATTTCAAAGACATCGAGCCGGACAAGTTCCGCAATTCCATCAAGCAATTCCTCAAACCGCTTCTTGACCGCCTTGATGCGAAAATGCCCATTGGGCAGGTCCTTGGTATTCTGGAAACGAACAGAGTGCGTCCTGCTCGTCAGCAAGGCAATCGAGTTCGTGCAGTCCCTCCTGCCACTTGGAAGCCGCCCGCAAACCAGCCTGACCCCCTTCAAGCCGTCAGGGAGGGGACTTGGCGGGTCACTCGCACTGGCCGCCGCGACAACAAACCAGTCGTGGATGTGGCAAGCACAGTCGACCCTGACTACATTTACAGGGCTGTTCTCGTTTCCAACACCTTCGTTCCAGTGGGTCAGCCGGACCTGAGGCAATCAGCAGACTTGCGAAACAGTGCTGCTCTTGCTCTGTTTGAACGTGTCGTTGACGCTTTCATTTACATCGAGCACATGAACACGCTCGCTTTGTCAAAAATCAATCACAGCCGCTTTACCAAGGAACATTTCCGAGATTACGATGGGACAAACAGCCCACCAAACAGCGGTATCTATTCCATTCCTCGGCCACGGGGCGCTCCTCCTCTCGCAGCAGGTGCCACCGCAGGAATAGGTGGCGTGCGCAATCAAACGGGCGATGGGTCGAAGTTCTTTGGAGACTGGTTCATTGATGCACGCACAGACCACACCACCGCGTTCTTCGCCAACATGTGGCACAAAAAGAAAGGGCTGCGCAAGACATTGGAAAACCTGTTCAAGGACGACAACTTCGCCCTTGCTGAGATTCAGTGGTATTCGCAGATTGTGTCAAAGCACCTGAATCCTGCTCTCATCCCAGCGATGTCCCAGAACAAACTCCCCACCCGAGCCGTTCTCGTTCCACCTGCGGCTGCTTTCCCCGCAGGGGTCGCCCCCCAGATGACATTCAACCTTGAAATGAAGGACATTGAATTGAAGTTGGAATCTCCCTTGCTGCGCGACGCCTACCTCGAATATTCTCGACAGTTCAACGAGTGGTTCGCTTCCCTTCTTGTTGGGGCCAACCGTGGTTTCCTTTACGAGCAGCCGTTTGGTCCAGCGGGGCCAAGTGGGAACAACAAAGCCAAGAAAATCAAAAGTGCACGCGAGTCCATGTCTGGTGCTGTCAAAGAGGCGTGGAACATGGTGCGTGCCTCCATCCTCTCGCTGAGGAACTTGGATGTCACTGACGAGCAAATCATTCAGGTCCTGCAAGAAGAAGTGAACCGATTGACAGCGCCCGTTATGGGTCCGATGCTGCCCGGTTTAGCCCAAGCCACGTATCTGGCAGGTATCCCAACGATTCCTCCCGGTGGCGCCAATGACCTGAACACCTACCTTGATTTCATCAGTGGCCTTTACGATAGCAACACCATGTTCCTTGCAGCGTTCAGCACGGCTGTCGACCGTATGCGTATTGACAACACGGCAGACATACAGCAGGTTGAAGAGATGTTCATCACTGACATCAAGAAGCATCTCAAAATGAAGGCCATCGGAACGGTCACTTTCCCTGCTCTTGCGGTAGCGACTGAAATCCTCCGAGACTACATCATTATCCCCGCTGCTCAAACCCAGCAGTTCGTGGCGACCCAACTGAACGCTGACATTCGGGCTCGTATTGCTGCCCGTGCAACGGCAGCAGAGGGCTTCACTGTTCCAGCCGAACCAGCGATTGCTCCCCCACAGGCCCCGCCGATTTTGCAGACGGAGGTTCCACCGTGAGCAAATACGACGGACTGTTGTTCCAGTTCTCAAAATACGCCAATGAATTCGCCACAGCAGGGCTCAAGCCTTCCCGTGCTGACATTGAAGAGTTCATGGTCAAGTTCTTCAAGCAGACCATGTTCCAAATGGGGACGGTCTCGTGGGACGCAAAGACGACTGTTTTCCGTGGTGCCAACTATCGGGACAAGCAAACGGGCAAACCGCTTTACGTCATCGACACAAAGAAGACCACCAAGGAAAACATTGACGAGATTCGCCCCGTCCTTCACGAAGCCTTCCTTCGTGAGCACAAGTCCTTCGGGGTTCCAGTGGATAACTTCGACCCGAAGCCAATCGTTCCTTCCACCAATGAGGAGCAGATGCTCCATGAAAGCATGAAGGCGATGGCTTACCGCTACAATCAACTGACGCTCCCATTCCGTCTTCGCAAGACGATGCATCACGAACTGCAAGCGGTGTTGTTCCGCAACGCTCAGGTTATGACCAGCCAGCGGTTCACGCTTCACTCTGAGAAGGAGATTCGGGAATACATCGACGCAACCAGTTACGGAACAGGAATGGGAAAGCACGGTGGGTCAAACAAAGGCCTGCGGGACATTTGGTGGCGCCCCAATCCCTCAGGGAACCACCCAAAGGTCGGCGTCATTGACCTTGACAATCCGGCAGAAATGCCATTTGATGAACTTGCTCGGGTGACTTACGACATCGCAAAGCGACTCAGCCTCATCCACTCAACGCTCGTTTTGTTCACAGGCAAGACCTTTCACATCTGGTTCGCTACCAAACCAATGACCTTTGAGACGGTGCAGGAGTGCTGGGATTACACATACAGCGCCATCATGAAAGCAACGCCGGACGTAGCATTCAACCGAGAAGAAGCCATCACTCGTCGGGTGCCTTTCGTTGACAAGAGCCCAATGAGTGGCAAAACGATGACACGAATGCTCTTCGGCATGCACTACAAGCCTGCTCTTGAGGATTCCACTGGTTATTGCGCAATCCCGGTTGCGCTTGACCGAGTGAAGAAGTTCAACCCGCAAGAAGCCCATCCTGTCGCTGTGATGCGCGACTTTGAACGACTGAAAGGGATGGCTGACGCTTGGTTCATTTCCGCTGAAGTCGGAGATGGTTTTGAGGAGACGGAGGCTGCACCCCCCTGCTTCCGCATTCCTACCGATAACCCAGACAAGGAGAACCCACTGGTTGTCAAACTGCAAGCATGGAAAAAGCAGCCTTGGACAGGTGGTTCCGGTGGCATCCGATACCGGGACATCGGGAATGAACTTCTTCAACACCCCCGGCTTGTCGTGACACCGAAATATGACGGTAATGTCGGGCTCCTTGCATTCAACAAAAGGGGTGGCTTCAAAGTTCATGGGAAGCGCCTCGATTCACGAAAAGGTGCAAGCCGAGCAGGGATGGATGTCGAGCGAAGCGTCATGGTGACTGCAAGAGGTGGCGTTATCGGGTGGGACAATTACCTGACCCGTGAGTTCGAGCGCATCTGTCAGGACAACGATGTGGACAGTATCGAGGTGGTTGTGGAGTCCATCGTAGTAGATGGAAATGGACGTGTGATGGGTAATGAAGAGTCTCGCTCAATTCTCGCAACGGGAACAGACAACCACGACCCTACCACCTTCCGCCGACTGAAGGCAGTTATCGTCGATGTGCTTTCTGTTGACGGAAAGGATGTTTCCTCTCTGCCCTTCGAGGAGCGCATCATGAAGGCCGCAGACTTGGAAGGAGACCGCATTCGATGCGTTGACCCGACTGTTGTTGAGGACGATTACGAGGCGACAGTTCAAGCCATCTGGCGTTCTCAAGTGCAGGAACGAATGAATGAAGGCCTCATTGTCTACGCAGGCGACCGTCGATACAAGGTCAAGCGCAAATACACCATCGACGGCGTCATCATGGGCATTTACAAGGGAAAGGTCTGGCAGGATAAGAAGCCACGCCTCGCCTCCATTTTGATTGGTGTTTCCAAGAAAACAAACGAGGGGATGGCCTTTGTTCCAGTCGGTCGGGCCATCAACATCCCTCATGAGGAAGGAAAGAAGTTGTTCAAGGAGGTTTTAGGTGAGCAGACCGGTGAATACGGGCAATTCGAGCACGCTGTCCGCAACCCGGGTTTGGAAGAGCGATACCCCGACATTCAAATTGTCGACCCTCGGGTGATTGTTGAGGTTGATTTCCAGAAGTTATCCAACAGGCGGTCCATCGCCGGTCCTACGCTTCTTCGCAAACCAACCCGGGGGCATACCGGTTTTCAGATGGGGCTTTCGGTCACGAAAAGCGAACGGTATGTCCGCAAACTGGTCGGCCCAGCGAACTTCCTTCGTGTTCGCTACGATAAGGACATAGAGGATTCAGCCGACTATTCGTTCCGTCAAGGTGACGGAGCGGGTGGATTCAAAATCGGTGTGAGGGCTGACCCTATGGTCAATCCTGCTTTGATGGTTTCTCCAGATGATTCTCCCAGCGCAGCGACACCACTTTTTGTCTCAAAAACAGGTCTAACGTCCGTTATGCCGAATCCTTTCTACGGATATGCTGCCGGACCCCGTTGGGTCAGTGGTGGCCGACGCCCTTTCATGCTCCCAGAACATCCGGGCCTTGTCTTTGAAGAGACACCTATCGGGCACAAACCGGTGCAACCAGCAGGCAAGCAAGGTGGCCGGACATCCGCCCCTGATGATTGGTTGACGCTGAAGCAGGAGTTCGCAGACCAATTGCAGTCAGAAGAGGGGAAGTGGGGATTGCACTACGACCCGCAAAAAATTCGTTTCCCCAAGGACAAGGATGGAATCGCTTACTTCCTCGACATCCCCGGATTTGCGCTTGGTAGTGACGATGCCATTTACGATGAAGAGGGACCGAACATCGGTGGCGTTGTCAGCGACAAAAACCGTGAAGAAGTGCGCTACCACAATCAATTGCTGATGGACTACATGGTGGATGAGGAGCAGAAGGCCCGTGATGGCGAAGTGGCAGCACTCGCAAACCTTGACCAGCGTTCCTTCCAATCCTTCCCCGTTCCTGTTGGTGAACTCCCCGACGAGGAGTTCGATGCAACGTTCTATGACCAGCAGGCAGAAAACATCGCGTCTCAATTTGCACGCCTTGCCCTTGACTCGAAAGCCGACAATGAGAAGCGTAATGAAAGTCGTCGCAGGGTGCTTGCCAACCCCGAACACACGGAAGACTCCAAGAGCAAGAAGAGCATCGCCCGTTCAGAGCGGGGCGTCATTCGCCCATTTGACGCGTTCATGGTCTTTGAAGGGGAAGGTGAAGAAGAGTGAACTTGCCCCCCTCTGTCGTCCGCAAATACACGCGCTTCCCAAAGAGCGGGTCTGTGTTGGGTGGCCTCGACATCAAGGAAGCGACCTTGGACATGGAGAACGGCACGTGGTTCGTCATGTTCAACGGAAAGGTCTCTCGCTCGCAGGCTCGAAAAGCGATGAGTCATTTCATTGACCGGACGGCCACGGTCCCAACAAACACACGTTCCTTCAGCAGCCCACGGGTCGTCCCGGTGAAGTTGATGTGTGATGAGGTGACAACGGTTCGTTCCAATCCAAGTGGCCGTGTCACGATTGCGAAAGGACACCTCTCTTTCGACGGTGTGCTCAAGAACCCCGTTTCGGCCAGCGACTTCACCAAAGAAATGAACGACATGGTGACGCATAACCCGCACAAGGTATTCCGAGAATTCCCCTACAAGCGGTTGAATGACAAGAAGTTCCTTGACCAATTGTGGTCTTTCGTCTCGTTCAGTGGTGAGTCCTACGGGTGGGCCACCTCCAACGGAAAGGTGTTCCACCGTCGTGCATCGCTCATCATGCCCAAAATCAAAATCAACAAGCGACCAGACAATGAAGTCGCCTTTTACCACACGCACCCATCAAAGGACGAGCCCTCCCTGACATCCGCTGACGATATTCAATTCTATGCAGACCTTGCATTCGCCCCGGGCGTGAAGCACAACTACACGGTGATGCGAGACCGAATCGACTACTTCCGCTTCGATGTCAAGAAGAAGAAGGTGGATGAATACCTCGACATTGACGAGGGCCATTTCATCGACGATGTTGACGCCATGATTGAGCAGGCTGAAATGAAATACAAGGACGACGATAGCCTCGGCCCTGTCGAATACTGCAACTTGGTCACCGCTGAGATGGTGCGGATGTTCAATGACAAATACAAGGGCCTGATGAAAATCACCTACCAGCACTTCGTCAATCCGAAATACAAGAAGGGGGACGAGGGCCCTTTAGCCAATCCGCTCCCCAACCCGACAAAGCCAACCATCCCCGGCAAATACCATCACCATTCGCTCACCGACCTTCAGGGAGTTGACTACGACTACGTTCACTATGGTGGAGATGAGTTCGCACACACGCTTTACGTCTACTATTGGCTGAGTCATCACTTCGAGCCAGACAGCAGGGGAATCAGCAGATTGTGGAAACTGGAGTCACTCGGCTTCGATTCGGAACTCCGCAAGAAAACCCGAGCGTATCTCAATCAGCGAATCACTGCAAACTGGTCCTTCCTTGACCTGCTTTACACGGTGGCTCTTTACCATGACATCGGGAAGGTGCGTGAAAAGGACGGTGAACACCATTCGCTTGAAGGCAAATACATGTGGGACGAATTCATCGCAGACGCACTGGACGTTCCCCATGCATTCGAGGAAATCGTTTCGTTGATGTTGGAATCCGATGTTGGGCGACGAAACATCAGCGACGACTTCTTTCAAACGCAAGTCGGCGAATATTACGGTGTCGCCCTCATCATGCAGATGGCAGACATTGTGACGCATCACCCGCACATGTTCACTGACTATGCAAAGCAAGCCCGCAATTCTACTCAGTTCAAGGGTGATGGCCGAGCATACAAGGAGTGGGCCATGAGCGGGCTTGTGGAGAAACTGAAAAAATTCCTTGAGAAGCCACTTCCCAACCCCCGCCCGTCCATGATGTTCATCAATTGGCAGGGCGATTACGGCACCAAAGAAATCAGCAGTGCTTTGGTCGGAGCCTCGTTTGAGCAATTCACGGACAATCTCGACGGGGTCTTTCGTGAGCGACAGGGTGGGTCCACTGCATACTTCAAGTTCAACACTGACACCCTCCCGGCGTTGACTGGCATGATTCCCGACGGGGTCGATGTTTCGGTCCGCTTGATTCCTGCAACTTCCTCTTTGTGGGTTAGCATCAAGCGTGAGCATCAAGTCGATGACTTCGGTGCAGAAGTCGCTCAGACGATTTACGAGGAAGTCGGGGAAATCCTGAAGGGCTTTGATGACCGCATCGTCATTGACAAAGTGGAGGCTGCCATTCGCATCAACCCACGGAAAGCGAAAAAGGTCGGTCTGGTCATCGTCAGCGGTCCAACCGGCTCTGGCAAAAGCACACTCATCCGACACATGACTGAGAAGTTCGAGGTAGCGGGTGAGCCAATCAAAGTCACCAGCCGCCCCCGTCGCTCACGAGAAAAAGACGGCGTCGATGCGATTTTCACCAGCAAGGCCGAGTTCGAGCAGATGATTGAGAGCGACCAGTTCGTTGAGTGGGCTCTCCGAGAGAACGGACATTACTACGGGCGCAGGTGGGTTGATTTCAACTACCCCGTCAACGTGATTTCAGCAGACCTGAAAGGGGTGAAAGCCTACAAGAAGGTCTTCCCACAGGCCTACACCATTTTTCTCAAGCCCGATGTGTCTGGGAAAGAGATGGTGCAGCGCATCATGCGCCGTGGCGGCATGTCGCTGGAAGAAGCAAAGAAGCAAGCCGAAGAGGGAGCAGCACAAGTCGCTGAAGCCAAGAGCATTCCCTTCGACCAGTTCGTCACGGTGAAGAGTGGTTCATACGAGCAACTGTTTGACAAAATGGCCAAAAGCATGGGGAACATTCTGACGAATCCTCGCGTGCACGAGTCGAAAATTCTCGCTGTGGTTGAACCCGCCCTAAATGAGATGAGCGAGTTCGAGCGACACACTCGAAAAAATGAATTTTTCAACAGCAAAGCGGGAGTGCCATTCAACATGCTGGAGGCGCTTTTTGAGAACAACAATGAGGCTTATGAAGCAAAGCGTCAAAGGCTGATTGAATGGAACCAGCAAGTGATTCGCACGACTGATGCTGGCACTCACGTTGCCTTTGTCACTTCCCCTGACAACCGCCCACTACCAGAAGGCTCCACTTTATCCCCCAAAACTCGCGCAGACCTTCGTTCACCGAAAACGAAGGTCATCCCCCCGCCACTTCAGGCACTTGTTCCGGTGGAGGGTGTAGCAGAACTCGAAGCGAAGGAGAGTCGATTTTCTCTCGATGCTTTCATCTCGAATCCTCAACCCCCACCTCCCCCACCACCCGCAAAGCGTAGCAGAAGCCCACCACCTCCTCCGCCTCCAGCAAAGCGTAGCAGAAGCCCACCACCTCCCCCACCACCCGCAAAGCGTAGCAGAAGCCCACCACCTCCCCCACCACCGAGTCTCAAGCAATACGTTGGCTATTTCTATGAAAAAGCGGAAGCGTTCGATTTCGCACAAACATCAGCGAACAAATTGGGGCAGACCATGGTTGTTCGGAATCACTCCGGCACGTATATTGATTCGGCTGGGCGAGTCCGAGAACGTGGTGCGAAACCGGTCCCTTACGACGTATCTCCGGTTTCCTTGGGCTACTCCCTCGGGAGAACCGAGAACACCTTTATTGAGCCTGAAGCGAAGGCGAACCCCCCGGAAGGCCTCCGCTTGAAGGACGTCATCCTTTCTGCCGATTACAAGGGCCTCCTTGACAACATCGCTTGGCGATTCGCTGGAAGGCCTCCCCCCAATTTCAATGCATCCAAAGCAACTCAAAAGCAAAAGGACATTATCGCAAGGCGAAAGAAAATGTTCAGGGAACTGTTGGCGGGCTGGGGATACACTGGAGTCTCTCCAGCAAACGCTGCCGAGCACATTTTTCAAGAACACCTCAAGAAGTTCCGTGGTGAACGTGTCAAGGTGTATCGGGCCATGTTCACATCAGAGCCTCCTGAAATTCTGAATGAACTGTGGAATAAATACGGGGTCGGCTTGTATTGGTCGAACGCACGAGACGGGGCTGACCAATTCGGGGGGGCCATGAGCCGCCAGTTCAAATTCCACCCAAGCAGTCGAATCGCCTTCCTCATGGGGACCGTTCCCTTTGGTGACGTCAATTGGTTCGGAACCCTTCTGGCCAACGTCACATTCGGGATTGCAGAAAGTGAAGTGAGGATGTTCTCCGACTCAACGGTCAAGGTGGACAAAGTCGAATTCTACAAGTTGGACCAGAAGGCCCGGGAGAAATATCTCGGGCTCGAGGGATTAGGAGGACGATACCAAAAGCCATGGACCGACCCAGCGGTAAAGCCTGTCAATGTTTGGAATGTGAATGAATCCTATTTCGCATTCGTTTCACCGAAGGAATCATTTGATGATGACGATGAATTTGAAAACCCCAAAGACCTCTTCGACTGGTTCGAGGAGTGGGTTCACCTCATCAACATGAAGAACAAGGAACTGAAAGCCTTCCTTGATTCACCACTGGGCAAGAAGGCTGGCCTTTCCAAGCAGCAAGCGAAAGACTGGAACAACATCAAGAGTGGTCGTGTCAGTGGCCGACGCATCCTGAAAATGCGAGCCAAACTCGGTTTGACCGGGCCGAAGGACTACATCAAACCCGGTCCTCGTATCATTGAGGACTACTACGAGAAAGCACTGAGCAAGTGGACAGGTCCATCTGATGACCCACTCAAGGGCGAGACCGATTGGGACTGGTGCAAGCGTCAGGTCCGTTTCGTCAAGCGGACGAGTGCCTTCCCATACAATCCGAATGCTGAGGAGCGCAAAGGCCCCCTTGTCCGTGCACAGAAGACGCAGTCCAAGCCATCACGCCGCCTCCTTTCCCTGTGGGTTTGGGGACATGACCCTTGGCGGTGGGCACGAAAGAACGGCTACGAGCGTATGTCGCCCTGTCCCGACGTCCCGTGGGTCGGTATGACAGAGAAGCGCAAGTGGGGCAAAACAGAAGTGAAAATGAACCCTCCCGAAAAATCTCACACTGCTGGATACACCAAAGCCAACCCACCAAAGAAAATGCTGAAGGCGCCCGACTTGGCAGCACGAGCAATCAACTCGGTCCTCAAAAAGAACTTGGTTGGGTCTGGTGCTTTCGGAACCGTATTCAACATCCCCGGGACAGACTTTGTGTTCAAAGTGGACCGAAACACAAGCCCAGAATATTACCGAGAAATGAAAAAGTGGTTGGCAGGCAAGGAGGGTTCGAGCAAGCCAGTGTTTCCCAGCACACACACCATCGTCCACAAATACCCGCCATGGCCCAAGAGTGCTTCAGAACTGTTTGGCTTCCCTCTTTACGGGCTCGGTGATGGAAAGGTTGAGCGATACCACACCATCATGAAACACCTTGATGCCGAGCCGCTTCCTGACCTGCTGCCGGTTGGTTCCTCTCTGTGGCGGGGGATGGAAAAACCACATCTCCAAATGAAGCAGACGATTCAATATCTCAGGAAGGTTAGCAAATTCAAGCAGCCAGTCTTTGACCGCTTTGTCAAGGCTTACATCGACGTGGTGGGAATGGGCCTAACGCCTGACCGGAACCCACCGAATTTCTTGGTGGGGGACAAAAGCATGCACCTGATTGATTGGTGGTGGGAGGACGGCCCACGGGGGACGGGGAACAAATACTTCGATAGCGAGTCTCTTGAGCAACTGTCTGGTGCCGTTGCGATGAATAGCATGAGGTTCAGGCTGGATGCTGTTCGCAAAGAATTGCTCAGCCAGAAAGACCCAGACAAACGCCGCTACAAAACCGCATGGAAACAGTGGGAGCAGGCAAACGCAGAATACAACCGAGCCTACCCAATGTTGGAGGCTGTGATGGTAAAATTCATGAAAGCAGTGAAGAAAAACCAGACCGAGTTGGGAGGGATGACCAAACTCAAGCCTGCCAAGGAAGTCGGCTTATGGCGTGACTCGCACGTGGAGCATGCGTTGTGGACACTCAAACCAATGATGACAGGAGAAAGGGGGACGGCTGCTTTCTGGAAGAAGTGGAAAAAGCAGAAGAAAAAGGAAGCACAGCAGGAGCCAACCGACTCAATGCCCGAGATAATGGACATTTCGTTGGGGGCTCATGATTGGGGCCTCAAAGAAGTCGGTCAAGCCGCAGTGGCAAACCCAACCAGTGACGATGAGCATCAGGAGACTCTGGAAAAAACAGGATTCTGGGGGAGTCAGGGCGCAGGAAGTCTGGTCGTTGCGAAGAAGACGGGGCGCTACCTCCTGCCGCTCAGGTCCCAACACGTTGAACAACCCGGGACATGGGGTGTCTGGGGCGGGGCGATTGATTCGGGTGAAGTCCCTGTTGAAGCAGCCCGACGAGAACTGACCGAGGAGGCTGGCTACCGAGGACCAATTGAAATGGTTCCACTGGTTGTTTTTGAGAGTGGCACGTTCAGGTATCACAACTTCTTGGCCGTGGTCGAAGACGAATTTGAACCGACGCTGAACTGGGAAACCGAGAGGGCTCAGTGGTTTGCTCTCGATGACTTCCCTCAGCCGCTGCACTTCGGACTCCAATACCTACTCGAAAATTCTGAGGTGAGGCCAAACCCATGGTTCCCTTCAGATGCCTCCTACGCTCCGGGGCTCACTGACCAGACCATCTCCATCACGCAGTTGTCGAATCCGCCGAAGCCTGTGCCGCTGCCATTGAAGAAGGGAATTACGATTTACGGGGCGGAATACTGCAAGTGGTGCAAGGAAGCGAAGAAACTGGTGGAGAAGAAGAATCTCAAGCACCGGTATGTTGACATCGAAAAGGTGTCTGGTTATCAAGAAACAATCGGCCCCCTCACTGAGAATTATCAGTTCATTCCGGCTATTTTCGTCAACGGAAAGTTCATCGGAGGTTTTTCTGACCTGAAGCCCCGACTCGAGCCACACCCGGAAAAAATCACGCCAGCACATGTTCGTTCTCGGCCCGACACGCTGTTTGTTTTCGGAGACAACGACCAAAGGAAGGGGAAGAAGGGGCAGGCCATCATTCGCGACGAGCCAAACGCCATCGGGTTCCGAACCAAGAAGTCCCCAAGCAGGTTTGCTTCCGCATATTACACAGACGATGAATACAGTGAGAACATCAGGAAAATGAAGGAGGACCTTGAGGAAATCTCAGCACGCTCGCTCAAGTTCGATAACGTGTATTTCATCCCCGGCATCGGAGAGGGACTTGCGAAACTGGAGGAAAAGGCTCCACGAACATACGCTTGGATGAAGAAGAACCTGCCTACGGGCGAAACCTTTCACGGTCTAAGTGAAAATGATTTCAAGGAAACAGCCACATTTGTTTTTGATTCTGCTGAGAACTTGATGAGCATTGAGCGTGTCAAGGGGTTAGCAGGAAAAGGCTTCCATTACAGGAAAGGCCGCTACTCTTATCGAGACGACCCAGCGACATCAACACATGTTGAATACGCAGGACAATGGTTGATTGACTCTGAAGAGCAGAAACTGGATTGGGGCGATATTGGTGAATCCTCAGACCTATACGAATCAGAACACCAAACATGGAGTGATGTCATCAATGGCATTTCTTTTGACCCAGTCGCACCCAATCCCCCCTCCCCGTTTTTGGAAATCCCCGCAGAGAAGGTCGGTGATTACTACGCCGAAGCACTCCCCCGTGCACTTTTGATGAAGACGGTGGTCAGGAGGCGAATGGGACAGAGCATGGAAGAGATTGAGGGGAAAATGTTCCCCGACGTGCAATACGAGGCATACAAGGTCGCGCGTGGTGACTTGCCATTCTTCGAGCAATACCGCCCGCTGGTTGCACAGACCAAAGAATACCTTGAGCGTGTCCACGGTGTTGGTATCGAGGTGGTTTTTGTTCAAGAGGAAATGAACGAGGTGAATATTGAAAGGATGGGATTCCGATGGTCTCCTATTGGGAACATCTACTTCCGTGAAATGGGCGATGACTTTGGCGGAGATGACCCGTTCGAGCCCGGTCTCCCTATCAAGGTGACACCGTTCGTTTCATTCGACTCAGGCTTCATGGGTTCGATGGCAAACCCCCCAAGGCCAATCCCCGAGTTCGGCTACCACTTCACGCACAAGAACAACTTGAATTCAATCATGCAGAAGGGGCTCACTGCTGATTTCAATTTCCTCTTTTACCCCGATGCTCCCTACCAAGCGTGGGTCATGGGTGGTCAAATCGACGGGATGTTTTTTGACACGGGAAAGCGGGACCGGATGCCCACACGAGAAGAATTTGAGGAAGCAATCGCCAACATGGTGATGCTGAAAGTGAAAGTTGACCCGGAACAGTTCAGGCCTGTTCCTTACGAGGTCGGGGTGCTACATGAGGAGTTCATCATCGAAGGAAACATCATGCCATGGAATATTAAATACCTTGGCACCTTTGAGGACACGATTTTGCAGGACATTCGCTCTGGACGATGGACAGAGGCAGACATCGAAGCGTGGTCGGAAACTTGGAAACCCATTGGGGCCATTCCAGTCTCGAGCAGAATCATCGACGGCACATTCTCGCCACCCGGAGACAAGCGGAAAATCAAGTGGTTCGACGAATGGAGGAAGTCTGACCACCCCAAAATCATCGCCCGCCTGAAAGAGGATGATGATGACGAAGGTTCCGGTTTTGATTCATTGGGGAGTCTGTTCAGCAACCCCCGCACACCCGGTGGCAAAAAGTTCCCCAAACGCTACCTCAAGGGACTGACCAAACTGGAGAAAATGATTGCGGAAGACGAGATTGACAAGGGCTACAAATACGACGTCAACGACCCGGAAGCATACAAGTTCTGGAAGTCCGACATCAAGGCAACAGCCCGTGGTCTGAAAATCGGTCCGTCCAAGCACAAGGAGAAATATTACCGGCTCTACCGGAAGAACATCGACGAGGACTACAAGCCAAGCGGCAGTTCCTCCAAGCAGAAGTTTCTGAACCGCATCCGCAAGGAGACAGGAATCAAGAAGTCGATTCTGGAAAAAATTTACGACAAGGGGCTCGCAGCATGGCGCGTGGGTCACAGGCCGGGTGTTCAGCAACATCAGTGGGCGGCAGGGCGCGTCTATGCGTTTGTCGTTGGTGCTGATTCGTCCACCGGTCCGGGCAAGCCAGACAACAAGTTGGCCGTTGAAGCAGGGGTGCGATGATGGAACTCTTCGGACGTCGAAACCGTGCTGCGCTTGATGAGTGGTCGTTTGTTCACTTTGCTGCCGGTATCGTTTTGGCGCAGACCGGTTTCTCAGCAGTGCAGACCTTGGGTATCCACACCGCCAGTGAAATTGTTGAAAACACCAAAGGTGGCTCCAATGTTCTGAAGTCAATCGGGTGGGACCGCTCTGTGATGGACAGTCCAGTGAACATCGCAACTGACACAATTTTCGCCATGCTTGGTTGGTGGTTGGGGAACAGCAGGAAGTGAATGCATGGGATACGACATCGAACTTTACACCATCGACAAGAAGAACGACTTCATCGGGAAGAAAGGTTACGTCCTCAAGGAAATCCTTGAGAACAAAGACTCCATGATGAGGGGCCAAAATGTGGATGAATGGGTGTATGATGCCTGTTCGGAATGGATTTACGCCCTCTGCAATTCGCTCCCGAATGTGGTTGATTTCCGGAGCCGCTATGTGCTCCCAACTGTTCTGAAACACTTCAAAACAGAAGAGCCACACCTCACCGTCACGCTCAATGTCAGGGAGTCGAAATCGCTTGCGAAGTCGCTTGAAAAAATGCTCAAGAAGCCGGTGAATTCCAAAGGAGAATTGATTGGTGGAGAACTTGAAAAACTCGTAAAGAAAATGATACGCTCACTCAAGTCAGGAAAGCGACACCTGTTGTATGTGGGGTGAATGCATGAACCCAGAAGCGTATCCGTCATTCAACATCATCGCTACCGGTGTTGACGGGACGCAGATTGCCATCCTTTCGAGCAAAGACTGGGCAGACTTGGTGAACGTTGTTGCTGCATCTGGTCCCGTGGAGTGGTATATGACCCCAGCCGCAAAGACGCTTTACAATCACACCGGGAAGGGATATTTCCCTCAAGGAGTGACCATCGGAAAGACCATCGTTGTTCACGAGAAGTCCAAAGGGAACCTTGACTTGCTTGCGCACGAATACGGTCACGCACTTGGGTTGCAGCACACGAACAACCTGAGCCCCGACGTGATGAACCCGGTCAACTGGATGCGTGTCGGCGACAAGCACAACCTCCGCCAACGTTTCAAGCAGAATTTTCCAGACTACACCTTTATGGCCGCTCCACATTCCGGTATGATTGCCCTTGCTGGTGTAGGGCTCATCGGGTGGATGTATGGTTTCTCGTAGCCTCATTGACAACATGAAGAAGCGGCACACTGCCGTTCTTGGAATGACACGAAGCGGAAAGACGTATTTCGTCTCCGAGGTTTTCCGTCAACTTCAGCGCGAAGGCATCCATACGATTTTCGTTGACCCCAAATCAGAAATCAAGGACCTCGGTCGAATCTGCAAAACACCGATGGAAGCATACGCTGCTCTGCTCTCCAAAACAAAGAACATCGTTTTCCACCCTCCAGCAGCGAAAGACGAGCGAGTCGCAGCATTGAACAAGTTGATGGATTTGATTTTCACACTCGCTAACAAGCCGGGGTTCAAGCGAATACGTCGCGTCATCGCCATTGATGAAATTCAAACGTTCGTTCGTAAGGGAAGCAACGACGCCATCGAACACCTGTATTTGGTGGGTGCTGGAAAGGGCATCGTTGGTATCGGCATGACACAGCGGCTTCAGTTGATGTCCGAGACGGTGTGGAGTCAGTCAGAAAATAAGGTCGTTTTCCGGATTGACGACCGTCCCGACTACCTCAAGGGAAGGAACCTTGAGCACTACGTTGAGCACGTTCCATTCTTCATGTCACCTGAATACCAATATTGGTATTACTACACTGCTGGAAACGGGACATGGCAGAAAGCCCGTCCCATCGGGTCAAAGCCCGCCAAAAAGAGCGGTAGGCCTAAAGCCCCGAAGCGTTTGCATCTGAAACGATGATTCTCATCACCGTCCCCCACGCAGGTTCCGGTGAAGGCCGGGATGACGGAGCCGTTCTGTTTCTCCCTCTCCTTGAGGAGAAACTGGAATCCATGGGCGAGGATTTCCATGTTATCATTGGAGACAACGCTCGTAGCATCCTTGATTTGAATCGAACTGCTGCTGCATCAAGTGAGTTCGCCGAAGAATTTTTCCAGATGTTAAAGCAAACGTCCGTTCATATTGATTTGCACTCATTCCCCGAGTTGGATGAAGAGACCGAGTTCGGCTACGACCTCGGAATCTGGTCACAACACCAGTTCGTTTTGTTCAGCATCCCTGAAGTCACAGATGAGTCCTTGTTGAAGGCACTTTTGAATCAGTTCGAGGAAAGCGGGGTGAAGACACTCGTTCAGGGAGCAGGGTTTGAGAATTACCTCACCAACGCAGCGTCCGTGCTGTTTGACACACCATCAGTCCTTATCGAGGTCAACGACGGTGACGGCTTGAATTATGAGATGATGGCTGCTGCCCTTGCGGAAGGGATTGTTGATTTCCTTGCTGGGCCAGAAATGCTTGATAGCGTTCAAAGTCCTGTCTGAGAAGTTGTAGTGCCCGTTCAATGACTTGAACACGAGTGGTGTATCGTCTTGTTGAGATGAGCATTTCAATGAATTCGTAGTCTTCAGGTGATAGTGTCACGCTGACCGGTATTTTTCGCACCCGGACAGCGTGCCTATTGCTCATCATCTGGGTGGAGTGGGGCAGTGGGTATGAAGGTTGCTTCCGTCAAAACGCATACGTTTGACCTACTTTTCAGGCATGCGTATCACATAGAAACACATTCCATCACATTTTCTTCATATACTCAATGTCGTTCCTCTCGTTTCACAGGTGGTCATGGTGGCACTTCAGGAGTTGGTAATTGTGAACCCAACCCGGAAGACTACGAAGCGCCGCCGCACCAACAAAAGGAAAGTGAAAAATATGGCACGAAGGAAAGTTTCCCGACGCAAGACGACTGCGCGCCGCAAGGCGCCTGCCCGCCGCAAGACGGCGCGCAAAACGACCACCCGCCGCCGCAAGGCGCCCGCCCGTCGCAAGACGACGAAGCGGAAGACGACCACCCGTCGTCGCAAGGCACCTGCTCGTCGCAAGACGACCCGTCGCAAGACGGCTCGTCGCAAGACGACCACGCGCCGTCGCAAGGCCCCAAAGCGCCGCACCACGCGCCGCAAGACGACCCGACGCCGCAAGTCCCCAAAGCGCCGCACCACGCGCCGCAAGACGACCCGACGCCGCAAGTCCCCCAAGCGCCGCACCACGCGCCGCAAGACGACTCGACGCCGCAAGTCCCCTGCCCGCCGACGCACCTCTCGCCGACGCACGACTCGCCGCCGACGCACCACCCGCAGTGGCTCCCTCAAAGGTGCCATGAAGTGGACGCGCACCAACCTGATGAAGTTCGAGGCTATGGCCGCCCTTGCTGGTGGTCTCGCAGTCTCCGCTGCTCTCCCCGGTCTGGCTCAGCGCACCATCTCCCGTCTCGGCATCTCCCTTGACTTGACCTCCGGCTACCGTGCTGGTGTTTCGAGTCTCGTGTTGGCCGGTCTCGGTGGCTACGCCCTCTCCACCTTCGGTGGCGTCAGCAACTCCACTGCCAGCCTCTTCACCGTGGCTGCCATGGTGCCTGCTGCTCTGAGCATCCTGAATCAGGCTGGCTTGTCCTTCCTGCCAACCATCCACGTCTCGGGCAACCCCTTGGCAAACGGCACCGCTGGTCTCTTCGGACTCCTCGGCAACGCCCCCTCAGTGATGGACGAACCAATGTTCGGTGGCTACCACGAAGGCATGCACGCTGGTGCTTCCATGCCTGTCATGGGTGCTGGCGACATGTTTGGCCTTGGTGGCAAGGAAATCAACCTCTTCTGAGGCGGTCACCTTGTATTCCCAACTGATGCGCAGCCTGAACAGGGAAGCAGCCTTTGGTCTTGACTACGGTCACCTCCTCTTGGGACTTGGCCTCATCGGGACCATGGGCTTCACTGGCTTGGGCCGTTCCGTGACGAATACGCTCAACACCGAGGTCGTTGCTGGCCTTGACGTCGGGCACATCGCTCTCGGACTCGGCGCTGCCAGCACCCTTGGGATTGGCTTCTACAAACGCTGAGTTCACCGACCTTTCCACCCGTGTTCTGCACGGGGGACAACGGGTGTCCTGCTTGAGCCTTGTCTCGGGCGGGGCGCCCAATGTCTTCGGTGGATTTATGTCCTGAAACGGTTTGGTTGTCACTATGCCCCGATACAATCCTCCCTCCGGTGGCGGAGACGTTGTCGATGATACAAGCCCACAATTGGGCGGTAACTTGGATACCAACGCACACTTCATCGACTTTGATGACGCCACGGGTTTGCGGGATAGCAACGGCAACGAACACTTGATTTTCCAACAAGTGTCAAGCGCAGCAAACTTCGTTGAAATCACAAACGCGGCGTCGGGAAGCCCTGTGGCAATTTCAGCAAATGGTTCTGACGGTAACATCTCGTTGAGACTCGAAGCCAAAGGCAGTGTCTTGCCTGTTCATGTCAATTCCAAATTCGAGGTCGCCAACGACGCTCTCGTTTATGGTGAGACCAGATTGGCAAAGGCATCGGTTGTTGAACTCAACACTGGCGGCGGAAACACCCCTTCATGGTTCAATCAAGGAGGTTCTTACCTTCATGTCACGGCTGGAAACGTAGCCCTGCCAAACATCAGCGCCAAGGGTGAGCAGTTTGTCATCTTGAATGACTCGGGAGGCCAGATTACCATTACCAAGGACGCCAGCGACACCATCGTTGGAACCACAACCGTCGACGACGGTAAAGCAGTCACTGTCGTTGCCGTCACCACTTCAAAGTGGTTCATCGTAGGTTGATGCCAATGCTACCGGCTATGATTGGGTGTGCTCAGCAAGGCTCTGGTCCAGCACCGCTGGGGCTTTCACTCAACGTAAGCAGCACCAATATCGCTGTGGACCTAAATTCTGTGCCACCTGACCAAAGTGGCACGGTAGATACAAATGCAGGAGACGCAGATTCCACTGCGACTGCGAGCGGAGGGGATGGCTCCTATTCGTTTGCTTGGACAGTCACGGAAACAGCAGATGATGGTGCCAATGGTAGCAGTTGTGCCATTCTCAGCGAAGGAACAAAAACCAACGCTCGATACAACACGGCCACGTTTCGTGTGACTGTTGGTGCCCAGTTAGCGGGGGTTCCTCCCGCACCAGTGAACCCACCTCCCAATTTCGGTCAGGCAACATATCGTCTGAGGTGCACCGTCACTGATGGAAACGGAGACACGGCCACGGCAGACTACACTGTCAATGTGGTGGCACAGTGATATTTGCTGTGATGAGCATCACATGCCACGACTCTTGAAATATTCCTCTCGCCGCATGGCTTCGGAGTTGGTCAGAATCAATTTCCCGTTTGCTCGCATGATACAGGACGAGCGGACATACGCTGCCAACGTCATACCGTTTTCCTCAGCAGCCTTTGTCAGAACGGAGATTTGCTCTTCATCGAACTTGACAGTGACTGCCTTCGTCTTTCGAGCCATTGTGTTGGGGCAGCCCCTCCGGTGGCATAAAGGTTGCCCGAAACACTCCCAGTCTGAAAAGGGAATCCCAAAACCAATCACCCCTTCATATACCGAAGGGGTATCCCAAGGTCAGCCCACAGGGCAACAAAACAAAGGAAGTGAAAAAAACATGGAACTACGACCATACTACGACCGACCAACGTCGGTCATCAGTGATTACCTGATGCGAATCGACCAAAAGGTCAAAGCGAACTATCCCCACTGGGGATTTGAAAACAAAGGCGTCTGGCCAAAGGGCGAATACGGAAAAGGTGTGCTTCGTGCAGACCAATTCTCCGTTCTCGGAACCTTCGGTCAGTGGCTCGTGCCCTCCTCGGGCAGCACCGGTGCCCCCAACAGCGTGACTGTGGACGGCTTCGGCTGGGCCCAGCGCGTGTTGGACTTCAAGACCCTCGAGGAGTTTTACTACGTCCTCATGGGCATCCAATACCCCGTGACGCCTCTCCTCGTGACCGAGCACCAGTGGCGAATCTCTGGTATCGAAACCCCTGTGGTTGACCAGCAGATTTTCGAGGTTCTCGAAGAGCCCTTCGTCTGGTATGAAGAGCCCATCGTCATCGAGCCTGAGAAGACCATCGTCTGTGCCCACCGTGTCGTCGGCGGCGCTGCTACCTACGGCAACAGCACCATCGCTGGCGCCGAGAAGTGGCGCGTCATCGGCTGTGTGGTCGGACAACATCACGAATTGATTCAGCAACGCCAATCCATCGGCGAATTGTCGTGAGGTCCCTTTCGGAGGACTCAACAGGAGGACGATGATATGGGAGCAATTGGTGGACTCGACGTTGCATACGGTGCTCAACTGCAAATCGTTCGCACGAACGTTTTGTTGGTTGAAGTCACTGCCAACAACGTCACCGAAAACGGCGGAAAAAATGTGCTTGAACTCGCACGGCAGGGTCTCCCTGCCATGCTGAAGCCGGACATGATTTACTGCACCGACGACGCTGACGCAGACATTGAAGACGTGGGCTGGAGCGCTGCGACTATCTTCCAAGACAGTCGCGACGTTGCCGGAACCTCGACGACTTTCACGACCGCTGACAACCACGGACTTGTCCGTGACATCCGTGAGGTTCCCCTTGCGGTTGGCAGCGTGACCCCCCAGCAAGCAACCACTGCCCTCGGCACTGTGGTCGGCTTCACTGGCGGCAAGTTCAACGTGGAAGCCATTCTCAGTGTCGGCGCAATCGAACTGACCACGATGGATGGTGCGAGCCCAGCGGCAACGCTGCTCAACCCATACACGCTGGCTGAGGGAGCCCCCAACACCTTCGCCGCCGGACCCAACACGGGTGTTGTGGCTGGTGTTGATGGCAACAACGTGTTCTCGCGAGCCATGGAGATGTCATTCGAGAACTCGCAAATCAACGCAACGATGGCTGCTGCTGGTGCACCCGGCGGCGGTGTCGGAACGCTTGATTTGTCGGGTGTCGGTGAACACATCACCGCTGGCTTTGCAGGAACCGGTGCCAACTTCGGCGCAGGCGACTTGGACACACTCAACAACGGAAACATCACGCTGGGCCAACTCAACGACGGCTCGGCTGGTGCTTCGACCAACTACGCTTGGGACGACATCGACGACGAATTGGCCAACAATGCGGCCATCATCAGCGTCGTGTCGCTCTGCCGCGTGGCCTGAGTGTGAACACGCACAGCAACCTTTCCACCCCTCTGGGGTGAACAACGACTCCACTGGGGCCAAGGCCCCGGTGAAGTCCCTTCCCAGTGTCAACTCGGCCCTGATGGGTGCCGCACATTGGCGCAGTCTGTCTTTCGGCAGGCTTATACCAATGAGTGGGATACCACCCATCAGGTCCGAGAGGGCCAACACCGCAAAGACAGAAAAAAGGTGATGCAATATGGCAAACAACAACCAAGGAGTCCGCTCAGGGAACGTATTCGGTTCCCCCTTTGGGCAAGGACACGGAAACAATGGCGATGGAGTGGCCCTCAAACCGGGCTTCCTCCTGAAAATCAGGGACCGCTTCGTGATGGTCGAGAGTGTGGAGGCGCTTACCGTCGACCTCTTCTTCACCGACACCCACAGTGTTACAGTGTCCTCGAGTCAAATTACGGACGCTGCGCTGGTCCGCTATGGACAGAATTCCATGACGGCAGCCATGTTCCCCAACGGGTCTCCCGCAACGGGCAGCACCACCAGCACGGTGCTTTCCCCGAATTACGACTCTGGCCACATCAAATTCGATGACCTTGAGCCCTTCTTCGGACACCTGTATCAGTTGTGCCCGACCATCCCACTTCAACCAAAGTGTCTCGATTTGACCAACGGCGAGTGGTTGGTTGCCAGCACAGCAACTGACCCCGGCCTGCCCCCGTCTGACGAAGACGCTGACCAGTCGATTCCCATCGGATTCCGTGGCACAACCACCGGTCTCATTTCACCCAAAATGTATTTGCGTCACCCATCGGGCGTCCCTAAATATGTCCTTGACGAGGCTCCAGAGACTGAATCTGGCTCCGCCTCGACCTCTTCCCTTTTGGGCCTTTCAGGATTTATCGACGGACAGATTTCCTCGTGCGACGACCCGAACTGGGAATACAGCATTTGGATTGAGCATGGTGAGAACAACCTCCCCACCTTCCGCCTTGTCAACGACTCGGAAGAATACATCGTGGACGGTCGCATTCGCCTCATTGGTTGGAAATACCGAATCGTTGAACTCTCAATGGCTCAACTCCAAGAAATCAAGGCTCGCACGGGCGGACGACTTTCGTTCAAAATCATCAACCCAGCGGGTATCCCGACTTCTGGCAGTCTGCTTGCGGAATATTTCCCCAAGTGATGGGGGGATAAATCGTGGCTGACGAATTCACCTTTATCGGAAGCGTTTCTGACAGCGCACCGAAGTCCGGGCAAAAAGGTCGTGTAGACCGCCGGATGGTCCGTGAAGCCGTTGAGAACCTGTCTCTCAGCACGGGAGACGAGTTTGTCCTTGTCGACGCAAAAGAGCGTGGCGACCTTTACGAAGTGCGAGTTGTCTCCGACAACCCATACCTCGAGGTCTACATCGAATTGGATGACTACCGTAATGAAAACACCTGTGCTGCTGAATTGTTGGCTCAACCAAACACAGGGAGGCTCCTGTCGAATTTTCAGGTCATTGACGGAGGGAGTCCTTCGCGTGGATACACGCTGCTGTATAACCCTGACATCCCCGAGGACTATCAGGGGCGAATCCGCATTGTATTACGCAACCGCATCCGTCCAAACAATGACGTTTTTGGAAACCCAACCGGGGGAAGTGGCTCGTATCGTTCACGAGGTGACTTGGCGACCCCAACAAACCTTGGTTTTAGCGGTGGCGCTGTGGTTCCCCATAACTTCTCCCGTTCAAGCAAACGCGCCCTAACCGCTGTGGCGCACCATGCTGTGGCCTCGGAGGCATTCAACAACGTTCCGGGGGCACTCAACATGACGTTCCTTGATGCAGGTGGTAGCAGGGTAAAGCGAGGGGCTCTTCACCCATACGTTGGAAGTGCGGGATTACCGGTTCTGAACACGTTGAACATCATTACGGTAGACCCCAGTGCCCCGATGCCAGAAACACTTCACATTTTTTTTGATGAACTCACCGGGTTCGGAATCGACGAATACGTCTGGCCGCGCGATACACGACAGGACATTTACTTCGTCGATATTGGAGGGAAAACCATCACTGCTGGCGCTGGTCTGCAAGTGGGACAGCGCATTTGGTTCAAGGACAGGAACAACATCTACTTCGCTGGTGAGGTGACCGCAGTCGCAGACTCCCAAACCTTGCCGACACGTTTTGCAGCAAACGGGGGCTCAGCATACACTGGCGTCTGCAAAGTGACGGTTGCTCCGGGTCTTGCATCACCGCCACCAACGATGGTGTTTCAAAACTATGACCCGACAAACACCACAGCCGGTCCGACTGACACGAATAACAACGGAACTTCCTTCGGCAACCTCACAACGCCTGCTGACAACAATCCGACTGTTCAGATTTATAGTGCAGAAGTCCGTCGGCTGAAGCGGGTTTCCTTTGATGGGTGATGAAAATGGCGTATAAACATCCGTTGCTTCGACTTGCTGACCGAGACATCCTGTGGGCCGCTCTTTCTGGAGCAGTTATTATCCCAATGGTCCTTGAAGGCACGAGCAATTTCATCGGGCGAAACTACCGACGCATCCTATACGGTGATGCGGCTCTCGGCAACCTTGGCCGTGCCTATGCTCCATCCCCCGATGAGGGGCAATACAAGGGTGATTTTTACAGGGACACCCAGCACTTGAACGCTGCACCCATCCGAAACCCTTCCCTGTATGTTGACACCCGTTTCAAGACTCCAACAAAACCAACCCCACAAGCCTATGAGTCAGCGTTCTTTGACAAGACCGGAACGGCCCCTATGCGTCAACGATACGGAGAGCAACCGATTGCGAAGCCAGCACCGTCCTCTCTTGTTGACCTCCACACTGGGGCTTCTGTCTTCGCCGGTCTGTCAGGCGTTCAGAAGTTGTGGAGGGGACGTGTTTGAGCCGCCACTCAAACTACATGGTCCGCTCACAAATACGCTCCATAGATGCGAATGCATCTCGCTTGAAAGACATCGTCGGCCCTGAAACCAAAGTGGATGAGTGGGCACAAACATACGTTGCTACGGCAGATGACCGATTGAACGCCGTTCACGACTACCTGACATATCGTCAGATGAGTGGCCTTGGTGCCCTCAATGCTCCTCAAGTCGGTGCCATCGGTGCCGGTGGAGCGCTTCTTGGTCTCATCCTCATCATGGCAGCCCCCTCCCTTTCCACTCGACTGAACACCTACACCCTGAAGAAAGCAGCACTTGCTGCTGGGATTGGTGCGCTTGTGTTCGGTGGTGGGGCTGGCGGATATTACCTCTACCAGCAAAGCAACGACCCCTTTAGGAGTGATAACTGATGGTGAAATTTATTGGAACGATTATCCCGACCGCATCGGAACTTGACCGTTTCGTGGATGAACACCCCATCGTCTCTCTTTGTGGTGCTGTCGCCTTGTATTATGCTGGCACCAGTCTCATCAAAGCACTCACTGCCCCCAAAGGCTCTTCTCCGTATTCCGCATCCTACACCAATGGCGTGGCCAACATGGGAATCGCAGCAGAAGGACCTGAAGCATGGCTAAAGCATGAGAAGGCTTCCTCTCTCGCTCACCTGTCCAAGTCTCAAAAAGAGAAATTGGAGAAAATCCAGACGGAATTGAAAGCCGCCTCGAAAATGCACTCCGGTCAAGCCGACCGCCTGAAGGAACTCGGAGGCCTCGGCGCTTCCACCTCCACGACCACATCGACCAGTGCCTCCCACGCCATGATGCCCAAGGAAGCCGCTCCTACGCTTCTGGAGCGCACTGGAGCCTCCTCTGGTATGTTTGGCCGCATGAGGTCCACTCCGCCTTCTCTACGACGCCGTATCGCACAGAGCGTCGGTCTCGGTTCTGCTCCTTCCCACTTCACTGGGAAACAGCAATTCGGAGCAAAGCGAGAAGAAATCAAACTCGAGGGTGCAGTCGCTAACCTGTATTCGATGGATGGCTTCGTCCCTGAGACCGCAGAAGACATGGTGGTGATTTGAATGGGGTATTTTGACCACGGCCACGACTATCTCGAGGAAAGAGACATGGTTTCTTTCTACGGGCTCTTGGCCATCTTGCTTGTTGCTTGGGGAGCCAACGCTTATGTCACGTTTAATAACTCAAATGACTTCTACGAGCACGCCCACAGGGTCTCATCCTCCGGTGAAGAAACCGGAACACCTTTCAGGCACCGAGCGTATTCTGAGGGCTATTTGGGAGGTTTCTGGTGATGGCTCTCTCAGTCACTCAGGTGCTCACGCTTAGCGTCACCGCCGCTTGCCTTGGCCTATCCGCTTACCACTTCAAGGGAGGGCGCAGGGGTCTCGCAGTGGCGTTCCTTGGATACAGTGCTGCCCACACCGGGATGTTTTTGGTAGAAAGGAATCAAAAGTGAGGTGGGAGCGTGGGACACGACGACATGCACCGTAAGACCACACGGTTCAGCCCGCACGCTCATGACCCGATGTCAAGGACGTGGGCAGATGATTTCAACAGTCTCGCTCTCGACAACCGATATGAGAAGAGCGCTGCGCCATTCTCGAAGCGTCGAGGTGGAGTGTATCAAGGCGTAGACATGTCAGCCAGTGGTTTCTTTGGCCCGTTAGCCCCACCCGACAAACCAACACCGGTTGAGCAGGTCAGGGAAAAGGTCAGCGAGAACGCTGGCGCTGTGGCCAAAACAGTGGTAAATCTGACGATTTTAATCGGTCTGCCTTTGCTGGCATACCGCTACGCAAAAAAGCGTGCTTGAATCAGGCTTCGGGGTCTGCCAAGCCAGCGGAGGCAGCAGACAACGCCTTGACTTGAGCGACCAAAATGTCGAGTCGCTCTTCGAGTTCGTAGTTGCTGACTTGCTGGGACAAGGTGAATTCGAGTCCTTTGTAGTTCATGCTCACGCTGATGTTCGTTTCTTTGATTTCTTTTGCCATCTCAATCAATCCTTTTTCTTTTTGTTTTTGCTGAATCGGGGGAGGCGCTTCTCTTCTTTTGTCGGGACATAGGTGAACTCACTTTCTGTTCCTTGGGATGCCTTTCCACCCTCCTCATGATTACGCACCTTACGCGTGGACTTATACCTTTTGTTCCGGAGAGCCGTTTTCTTGTCGTATTTCTCATCATGCGCTCGCAGTCCGACCGCCTGCTCGTTGGAGAACCGAATCTTGCGCTTGGTCTCCTTCGATTGGTCCATCGGGCGTGCAAAGCCCATCACTTCGTCCCACGGGTTGCCCAAACAGGGGTTGGTGGCGACAACATGCCGCCAGTCGCAGGACATGCATCGGACAACCGTAATGTGTGCCCAAGGCTGCGTGTCCCCACGCGTGGACGTGCGTGCGATTTCCACTGAACCAATTTCGTGGAAAATACGGATGTCGGTGTGCCCACACATTTGCCCGGTTTCTTTGTCCAGAATGTTGGGACAGAACATCGGCTTCTTCTTCTCAGGGTCATCAAACAGTTGTTCTCCTTCAAGGTCGATTTTGTTCGCAGCGATGTCGCTGCAAATCGGGCACCGCTTTTTGACCTCCCATTCGTTTGCTTTGATTCGTTCGTCTTTTGCCATGTTACCAACCTCAAATATCATCTGTCAGTGGTCCTGATTCCACATGCTGACTCGCCATGGACGACATCATGACTTCAAGCCATGCAGACATTGAGAGGTAGGCGAGTGTCTTCGTAGCGCCACTGAAGGAGAAAGCAACCCCGCCCTCCCCGCCCATCGCAATCATGACATCCTCGACCCCGGCTTCTTGGAGACGAGCACGACAGTCGTCAATGATGGCCATGGCTTTTTCATTCGACATTCAACATCGCCTCCTTGATGGCAGTGCGAAGAGAACGGACGTTGTCTTTGCCTTTGTCTGCAATTTCGTCAAAGCAGTGGTATTTCCATCGGGCAAGGAACACTTTGATTTTTGGAGTGTGTTCCAGCGGGGCCTCCAGCCATTCTTCGAGGTGCTCTTCAAGGTGAGTGCACTGAGCCTCTCGGAAGGGAACCCAGCAACGATGACACATGACAGTCGGACGGTCAAGCAAACGGTATCGGAGTTCAATTTCCTCCTCTCCGGTTTCCTCTTCAAAGTCGTCAACGTATTCTTCGTATTCTTCCGATGTGACGATTTCGTATTCCTCATAAGTGGCTTTCTCGAGGATGTGTGAGCGAGTCACTGACCCACATGCTTTGCAGTTCCCTGTTGGACCTTTGACTTCCGGGCGGCTTACGACCTTCATGCTGCACGCTCTTGACGTTGTGGTCATAAAGCATCCCATGTTCAGAAACACTCAAGAGCAAGAGCACCCTGCATTGTCATCATGGCAGGAGAACCCATAAGCGTCAAGCGCAAAGGACCCAGTTCGGGTGGGGCTGACAATTACCCCCTCGAAGGCGTGGTTGATTCTGATTCCGCTTACGCCAAATTGAAGACCGTAGATAGTGGCGTTGAGAAGTTCCCATCACTGCGCAGTGCAGGAGGGACTGAATACGGCTTCGTGTCGATGACCATCACGAACACCGCACGTTCTCTTGACGACTATTATTCCGACGCCTATGCAAGCGGGACCAACAATCAAATCATCCCGATTGTCGCGCAACGTAGCATCACGCTCAGCGCAGATTCTGGAAACGGGCAAGTCATTCGGGTAGGAAATTCAGCGACTTCAGCAACCGTCGGCTTCCCAATTGCGGCAGGTGGTTCGCTGACCCTTGAAATCACACGTGGTTCATCCATTTTCTTGTGTGCAGCCAGTGGCAGTCAGACCCTTCATTGGATTGCGGTTTGAGCCGCTTCCTTTAAGCCCACTTGTCAAACGGGCCCTTCTGAGAAACATGAGTCAACCCACCGACGCGAAGCAGCAAAAGCAGCAAACCGCCCAAGAAGTGAACATCAGCATCGGCAAATTTGTCGCTGAACTCGTTCGCTCAACACTTGGACCAAAGGGGATGGACAAGCAGTTGGTCGATGCCACTGGCCGAACCGTCATCACCAATGATGGTGCAACCATCCTGAAAGAAACGAACTTCACGCACGCCACTGCAAAAATGATGGTGGAAGTCGCACGCACGCAGGAAGAAGAGTGCTACGACGGAACCACATCAGCCATTGTCAAGACCGGAGAACTGCTGAAGCAAGCGGAAGACCTTCTCGCAAAGCGAGTCCACCCAACAACCATCGTCAATGGATACCAAATCGCCCTTGCTAAGTGCCAAGAAATCATCGAGGACCTGACCATCCCTGCTGACGAATATTTCTTGGACATCGCTATGACCGCCATGACAGGGAAAACCGCAGAAGTGGAACGAGAACATCTGGCTGAACTGTGCGTGAAGGCAACCGAGCAGGCTGCACCGGGTTCCATCAATGTCCTTTCTCGCTACGGTTCTCCCGTTTCGGAGTCCTATGCTCCTGACGGCATTCTCGTCGGTCAAATGAAAATGCACAGCGCCATGCCTTCCAGCCTTGACAATGCGCGCATCGCTCTCATTGAAGGTGCTCTTGACCTACCTGCCATGGCGAAGGGGACCAACCTCCAATTCAACAGTGCAGAAGAAGCCGAAGCCTTCCGTCAGCGCCAGCGCACTCTCATCGCCAACATGGCTGAACACATCGCCAACCTTGGAACGAACGTTATTCTGACAATGAAGGACATTCACCCGACCCTTGCTGAAATTTTCGCTCGCAACGGCATCATCGCCTGTCGCCGCTGTTCCGCCTCCAACCTTGAGGCCATCTCTGATGCGACCAACGCTCTCATCGTGGCAGAACTCGAAGACCTTGAGTCTGACGACCTCGGAACATGCGAGGCCATTGAAGAGGTCGAGTCCACCAACGGACAGCGCGGTTTCTTTTTGCTACGAGGAACACCAAACAAGAACGCTGTTTCCATCGTGGTCCAAGCCCCTACCCAGCAGGCATCCCAAGAAATCGCTCGTGCCATGGATGATGCAATCGGTGTCGTTCACGTTGCTCGCAAAGAGGGCAAGGTTCTGGCGGGCGGAGGAGCATCTCAAGTTGAGTTGGCTATTCGCCTGCGTGAATTCGCTACGAGCGTCGGTGGACTTGAGTCCCTCGCAGTCGAAGCATTCGCAGATGCACTGGAAATCATCCCCCTGACCCTTGCCGAGAACAGCGGGCAGATGCAGCCTATCGCCACCCTTCGAGAACTTCGCAAGGCACACGCAGAGGGCAACAAGACCGCAGGCCTCAACGTCTACACTGGGGAGGTCGTCGACATGGCAGCAGAAAAGGTCGTGGAGCCGATGAAGGTCGTTCTACGCGCTCTTGAGTCTGCTACGTCCACGGCGTCCATGCTCTTGCGTATTGACAACATCATCATCGCCCGTGAACCGGACGAATTCGGAGAGTGAGCAAATGACGAATCAAGTCTGTGTCAAGTTGGTGAAGTCTGTCCGTGGTCTTCAAGAGGCGCGAGACTGGGAAATGACACTCCCCGATGAGTGGTTCAGCACGAAGGAATACAATTTCGATGGGAACGGCATTACCATCGAGAAAAGTCCGAAATACGACCTCTTTTGGTTTCCCAAATCCCTCAAAACTGCCATGAAGTTGTTTGAAGTGATGGAGGGGAATCTCAGTTCTGACTCAATGAAGGATGTTCAGGTTATCCTCAAAACCTACAAGGTGAATTGAATGAATGTGAAACAAATACAGGAAGGTATCCGGGCCCTGCGAGGTTCCGAGGCAAGGTTTCTGGTGATTGTGGAGGGCCCCGAAGGGGTTGAACTCTTCACGCATGAACCAGCAGACCGGATTGAAATGCTTGGACTTTTGGAGGTGGCACGAATTGGTTGTCAGTCCTGACATCATTGGGAACAACCCGCTCCTGAACACCCTTTTGGGTGAAGTCAGTGACGAAGAGCAGGACTACCGGGACCAGTTGCGAGAGAGCGAGTTGCGATTGCTTGGAACCATGTTGTTCCAATCAATTTTGCTTGCGTTTTGTATTCTGCTGTATGTGAACTGGACATGGAGCCACTTCAACACTGCATACGAGAGCGCTATTTTCTACGGGTTCGCTGGGTTTTCAGTCCAAGCAGCGTTCTATTTCATCTACCGAGCGATGTTTGAGGATTCCTCCCAGCACCGCCGACAACTCAAGCGAATGCGGAACTCCAACCGACGCCGCATGGCACAATTGAAGTTCGAGCAGGAAAAGGCACAACTTGAGGTGGTTCTTGGACAACAGATGGCCATGTATCAGGGAAACCTCTCAGCAGCGATGGCAGACAATGTCATCACCCCAACAGAATCTCAGCAACTGATGGGAAACTTGGAAGGGATTCAGCAGGTGATGGCGCAGATTCAGGCATTACAAAGCCAATCAGCACCGCAAGCACCCCTGACCCCGGAGCAGTTCGGAATCGACCGGCACCGAATCATGGGAATCCCGATAGGCCCGAAACTGACGCTGAACTCCCCTATCCCGACTACGCAACCCTCCGCTCCATCATCCGCGACGAGTTCGCTCGACTTGACACCAAGCGGGACCGAGCCGATGACCGAAGCAGCGGAGTGAGATGCGGTGCACCAACGGCCTCTGGGGGCACATGCAAGCGCATGGTCCGTGGAGACCAACGGTGTTATCAACACCGATGATTGTGGAATGAACAGCAGGGGAGAGTGAAATGGGCATCATTTTCAACGACAGTCAGGACGCTCAAGTGGAATCCCTGATGAAAAACACGCACTTGGGGACAACATGGGCGATGCGATACCTGCGCATCAAATACGCCTTCTGGTCCCTGATTCTCACAGGCACTGGCGTGGTCGTGACAGCGGTCACCGACTACGCCATCTACAAGGCATCGGGTCACGCTGGTATCATCGGATGGATTCTGGGGTGATTGATTGGTCGACCCCATCTCAACCAGCGCAATTGTTGTTGCTCACGGTTTCTGGCGGTTTTTTGACAAGGCAGGGACATACGTCACGCACAACATTGGTGTGTATGGTTTCAGCGAGACGGGGAAGTCAACCCTCGACCGCCAATTGATGACAGAAGGAAAGGTTCGCCCGTTGGGGGAAAATGAGAGGACGCATCACCGGCGCTCTTGGCTGACCAGAAACCACAAAATGCCGACAAAGCAAATCCACAGGGTCCGTTCAGATGGCCTCCACAAAACGGTCGTTTCAAGGGACATTGGTGGGCACAAGGAATATTTCCCCATGTGGTTGCGAGACATGTATCAGCGTCGAATCAAAACGCTCATCATCATGATTGACCACCGTCATCTCCTCAATCCAGACGACACATCGAATCAATTGGCTCTCGGATACATCGTGGAGTCCCTCATGACAGGAAAGAAACCACGGGGAATCGGTCTCATTCGGCGCTTCAAGGCGCGAAAGTGGCGTCCTTCACGCATCATTATTCTCGCAAACAAGGCTGACGAATGGATGGATGAACAGGGTTATTCTCAATGGGAGCGGGGTTTGATTTCAGAACACCCGATTTTCGCTCCTTTCAAGGAACACCTTTACCAACTCCAAGAAATGCGCATCCCGGCAAGGGTGGACGCTGTATCGGCCATGGTTGGCTGGAACGTGGAAGACGCGATAATGAAAGGGATGAGTGACCTATGAACAACTACCAAGAGGAACGAATGAAAGAACTGTTTGGCACCTTGCCACAGAACCGAAACATGGACTGGGATGCGGTGACGCCTGTCATCGACTTTGAGTTTAGCCGACACGCCGACCCCGTGCGTGCGCGAAAGAAAAACATCAAGCGCGCTGTCAAGACGCTGAAGCCAGTGAAGCGAACCATTGGGTTCTTCGGCTACAAGCACAACAAACCATACCAGTGCGTCGTCACTGGGGTGGATTGTCGCAATCAAGACTACGGGGACCTTAAGCGAGAATACCTTCTCGACGACCGTGGCCGAACAATCCAGTTCACACCATGGACCGGTGTCATCCCGGGGCGTGGACGACCAATGTCGGGAACGTATTGCCCACAAGCACTTCAGTTGTTCAAATTGCTCAGTGAGTGGATGGAGCAAGAAGAAAGGGAAAACGAGCGCGGCTTTTTCCGTCAGATGAGGAAGAAGGGGGTTTCGTTCATCCCCATCAAGAAACCCGCAGAAAAGCCGCAAACACCCCTTGCCTCCAAGTGGGGAGAAGCCTTCATTGAAGCCGAGAAGGATGGGATTCCCATCGTGCGTGTCCCAGACTCGGTCGGGCGAAACCGCATTTCGATGTTGATTTTCGATTACGACTACATCAATGGCGTCGGGACAGACGGACGTCCCTACGGCCATGCGGAAACCATCAATGAATACATGGAGCAAGAACAAAGCCAAGAGCAGATGTTTGACGCTGCCTTTGACACAGCGATGAGGGAGGCATATCAATGAGGAATGTTCAAGTCCATGACATACGTGCGTTAGGTAGGAGCGAATGAAAATGGGACTCTTTGGAAACTCGAATAACTCACAATCTCTGATGCCGAATGGCCTCGGACAAGTTGCGGCTGCTGCCAATCAATCAGGTTTGACGGCTATGGCCGGACAGGCTGCGATGAGTCAGGTCGACAGCATGACCAACGGAATGAACAACGAGGACCAAGTGGCGCTGTTTTACCACTTGATGGCAGCACATCCGAATCAAGTTGCCCTTTTCTTCCTCTCATACCCCAATTTCATGACGGAATTCGCTAACCTCATCGCCCTTGTTGTGCGGAAGGAAATGTATTCTCTCTTCAAGAGCGGAGCCATTGTCTCATCAAGCGAGCGAGGTGGGGCACTCACCGTGAACGCTGAAGCAGCAACGGAATATTCCTCCATCACGCAGGAGAACATCGACATGCAGGTGTCAAAGGTCGTCCCAACCCAAGAAATGCAGATGGCTGTCTCTCAGGCAGACATGCAAGCCATGCAGTTGATGGGTGGACACCAACAGAACATGATGCAGCAGCAGATGCAGCAACAAATGATGCAACAGCAGATGATGCAACAGCAACAGATGATGCAGCCACAACGGGCGGGGATGGGTGCAGCGTTGGGTGGTTTCGGCTCTTCTCTCATCCGTGGAACCCTCGGCCTCCCCCCTGCGCAGAACCAAATGCAGCCCGGTATGATGCCACAGCAACCGGGGAACCCTCAAGCCGGACGCTTTGGGCACATGGGACAAAACGCTTAATTTGACTGCCTACCTCCAAGGTGTCAGGGCGGCCTGACATGAAACTCCTGAGCATTCGGAATATCGTCATCGCAGCAGCACTGATTGGTGTCGCAAACACCGTTTTTGGACCGAAATACGTTCCCGGGCAATACGGTGAGCGAGACCGTATTTCTTTTTCCACTGAAATATGGCCCGGGTATGGCACCGAGATGAGCCTTTCGACCTACCGATACCTCACGCAGCGCTGGCCCCAATACACGGCTTCCTCTTCCTCCATCCGTGAATACGTTGACCGGGCGATGTTGAATTACCAATACGGATACACGTTCGCAAACGGAGATGCTTTGGAGAATGCCATCAACGAAGCAGTGTATTACAACCGTAAAGTCGACTTGACATGGCCAATCCCAAAGGCGTGATTTGATGTCAAGCAGGCGCACGGTGCTCATCCTTGCGGTTGCTTTGCTGTTCGTTTCCCAGACACGGAATGTCGCTGCGGCGATACCGACCATCCAATACCAAACGGGTCGCTATGGGCGCCGTAGTGAAGTCCCGCACCCACCAACATTGTGGAGGGACGAGGGCGTCACAAGCGAATATTCGGACGTGACTGACATCGACACGTTCGTTCAGCGCGCCATGGCACTCCCATATTTTTCTGGTGCGGACAAAATATTACACCGTCAAGCCCTCGAACGCATGGCAAGGGCATACAAATACGGCACCTATTACGAGGACGGCAGCGCCTTCTTTGCTGAATATTCTTACCTTCGCTGGAATCTGAATACCCGCAGAGGTGAAGCAATATTTCAATACGCACTGACCGAGATGCCCATGCCAGTATTCGACTTGTCAACGAAACGGTTAATTTGATGGATGGCATGCGAGGACCATGAGCAGCGCACGCAACGTCCAATTTGAACGGGCACGAGCGTTCGGTTCGATGGGAAACAACGGTCTCGGATTCGTTGACCTCCCCATCATCAACATCCGTTCTCCCCGCCAACAGAAATTACTTCTTGGAGCAACCTTGGTCTACGCTGGCCTTGGTTTCCCCGGGGCAGAAAATGTTGTCAAGGAACTCAAGAGGACGCTCAAGTTCCGTAAAGTCGCAACAGCAAAGGGTGCTACAACAGTTGCCGGGTTGTATATCATCACGCTTGGGGTGCTGAATGCATGAGCCGGGACATGTCAAAGGTCAAAGCACACACAGTCAAATCATCAACATACAAAATGCCGGAGAGTGAAGGAATGATGGGAAACGTCCACCAAGCAGCACAACTCGCTAACGCTCTCAGTGGCGTGTCCCCAGCACTCAAAAAGGTCGGAAAAGTCACGCACTACGCTTCATTCGGCGTAGGAACAGGTGTTTTAGGCTTCGCCGTTGGAAAAGCACTGGGAGACAACAGTTTCAGAGCGCTGTTCAGCATGTCGTATTTGGGCACTGCTGGAGGCATGATGTTGCTTTCATACCTGACAAGGAAGTGGAACGAATGAAGCGAGCAGAATTCAATGCACAATTGGCTCACGTTCACAAGGCTCGGAACCGACAGCGAGCCATCCGAAACCAAATCTCAGCAATCAGTGGGCCACCCACTTATGTTCGCCAGATGGCAAACGAGAGCATCAAGAAGGCCCGATTCAACGCCATGGGTGCAATCGACTTTGGAAACGACAGGGCACGACGCCTGCAATACGAAACAGCGCGCAATATCGCAAATGATGTGGACATCTCCAACCAGTTCATGACACGAACATCCAGCGTGTTTGATGACCCGACCATCGTTAAGGGTGGGGACGGTCTGGATGACGATTGGTCTCTTTCAGTGAGGGACTGGGAATCAGATGCCACCCCTACGAACACAGGGGAAATCAAAGGCACGGAACTGTATTTGCAGGTTGAAAAGGACCTTGGTCCCAAGGCTTCCAAGGCCAAGGTCCACGCAGAATACAAAAGCAGGTTCAAGACGAGATACGGTAGGAGCGCACGTCCATTCGAGGAATCCACAATGATGGTTTCCCACATCCCCGATAACCTCGACCAAGCAGACAGGGAGACCTTTACCAAAACCAAGCAATTAGCCGAAGTTCAGGACGGCATCACGAAATTGGACAAATCCTTGGTAGTCATCAACGAGCAAATCAAGGAGCAGGAGGAAATACTCATCGCAAAGAAGCAGGAACTTGATGCTGCGAGGAAGAATCTCAACTACGCTCGACACTTGCAGAAAACCAAGCCCGAGGCACTGGAACCCGGTGCGATTGGTGGCCTCTCTCTGTTGGTGACTGTGTTGCAGACTGATTACAACCAAAAATCTGTTCTTCTCAATGGTGACAGCAATTCACAGGGACTTCGCAACATGGCCATTAACGTCCGAAAAGGAATCAGCGCACTTCATGCTCAGCGCAGTAAATTGATGGGCGAACTCGGCGTGTCTGAACCAGCCCCACGGAGCATCGTCGGTTCAGCCGTGCGCACGACCGGGACTTATGCCATCCCGGCTGCTGTGGTCGCCTATTTGTTGGCCATGCGATATTTCACAAAGCAGCGTGGCACCCGTCGTGGCCGTGGCAATAATCCACTGGACATTTTCGCTTAACGGTCTTTCCAAGCCCGGATGATTGAGCGGACCTTTGACTGTGAGATGTTCATGTCCCGTGCTATCTCAGGGACAGCGACTTCTCTTTCATACATGCCCATCACTCGCTCGACGATTGGATAGTGTTCTGGGTGTTGGACCACGCTTCCGTTCTCTCGCGTGAGCCCGTAGGGGAGGCGACCGCCTTTTCGGTGCCTCATGCCCTCCCGTGTTTTGAGCGACATAACGTCCGTGAAATAGGTCCAACTCGAAATAATGTCAAAAGCCCTCTCCAACGTCCGTTTGTCGTGTATTTTGGGCAAAAAGTGACTGGTCTGAACCACGTGCACCACAATTCCATGATTTTCCAAGTGCGTGAGTTCCTCTTTTGCTTGCTCAAGTCGCCCATGCCAGCGGCTCAAATTTATCAAAATGACATCCGTCAGGCGGTTCGTTTTGTGCGTGGCGTATTCCACCATCATGTTCCAGTCCTCTGGCTCGTCCCATCCGTCAGAAAAAACCACTGGTTTCGTCCAGCCAAGTTTCAACGCATACTCCTGTGCGATAGGTAGGAAGAAGTCAATCGGTGTCGACTTGTTGGTGTTATGCAGATATATCGCTTTCATCAAACCACCTTGAACCTCCAAAACCAAAAGAGCGCTGTCATGGCAAACATGGCCCCGATGATGGAGATTGTAGCGTTTGAGGCAAAGAAGCCCCAGACAGAAGCGTATGGCTGCCACCACGCATGTCCCTCGGTTGTAGCGATAAGGGAAATCATCAGGCTGAGGCAACCAACACTGAACAGGAACTGGCGGAATGCCATCCAGTCAAAGCCGAGCCACTCATCCCAAAACAGCATTCATATCACTCAAAGAATTCCTTCTGACAGGCGGCCTTGTAGTCGCACAGTTTGTTGCAGTGCTTGTATTTGCTCGGGTCAGGGTTCGGATACGGGACAAACCCTTCGTAGTTGTTCAAAACGTCCGTTTGCTGAACGAAGTTGTAGATGAGGTCTTCCAATTTTGCGTATTGGGTAGCACCTCGCTTCGTGCGGTAGTGCTCCAGCCTTGTCGAGGGTGCATCCTTTGCTGATGCCTTTGGGATGACCATGTAGGAAAAGTCGAGGTCCTTGCCCACGGCGTAGCCGTATGCGGTTGCTTGGAGTTGTGAACTCGCCTTGGTTTCGCTCCACTGACCCATCCAATGGGTCGAGGCTGTTTTCAGGTCAGCAAGGCGCGCTACGTCGCTGTCGAGGTCGATGACCCAGTCAATTTTGCCACGAATGAACACACCGAGGTCACCATGGACAGGGTGGATGACACGGCGCATCACGTCCAGTTCTGTCTCAATGACTGAGGTGGGGTCAAAGTCTGGGACAGCGCCTCGCTCGGCAGCATCAAAATAAATTTTGAACCAGCGCTCCACCTCGTTGAAGTGGTAGGAATATCGGCTGGGAGCGATTTCGTTGTCCTTTGAGTCGAAGAGTTCTCCTCCACGTTCGATTTCCTCATTCCAAACCTCCTCCATTTTCAGGACGTAATAGTCGTAGTCCGGGGTCTTCCCCATGTTGAGGTCTTTATTGAGGAGTTCAACACCAAAGTGAACAGCCGTTCCCTGCGGGAAGAACACCTTGTTCTTACGGGGTAGACGCTTGATGTAGTGGAACCAGAAGGCAGCAGGACACTTGAGCCAAACATTCAGTTTGCTCGGTGAGATGTGGTTGTTTTGCCACCGCTTCCCGTTTGAGCGAATGCTCTCATTCGTCGTCATAGGGAGCCACCACGATGTCCCCTGCGTTCCAAAGTCCAGCAGCATCGGTCATTTTCTTGTAGCCACCGAGCCACCCTTGCACTTCTGCCTTGTCGTTCCCAATGAAAAGGACCCTGACGGCGTCCATGTCACTTTTGTCAATCACCACGTATTTCATGAACCGTCCCTTCTGCAACGTGGTCTTAAACGTTTAGGATGGTGGCTGCGAACTGAAGGACGATGGCCACACCGAACATGGCCTGTGTGATTTTCCAGCGCCGGTCTATTTTCTCCGCTGCCTCTTTTGCTTGCTCCTTGATTTGGCTGAATGCAAGGGCGATAATCGCCTTGTCATCCACAGGGATGTCGAGGTTGACTCGGACAGTGAAGTCCTTCCCTTCTGTGCGTATCGTTTCTGCTGCACCGGAGACAACGCTGTCTCCAAAATCCTTCAGAACATCACTGATTCCCATATTGACCAGCCAGTTCTCGCTTGATGATAGGGATGGTCGCTGCGATTGACCCTTCGTGCTTCACTTCGTCCTCAAGTTGATGAACGAGCCACGATGCAACGTTCTTCCAATACCCGAGCCACCATTCAGCATCTGCCCTTTCTCCTTCTGTCACTTTCGTATTTACCATTGGTATCCCTCTTGTTCTTTCAATTCGTTTCGTATGTCCCGATGCTCCTCGAGCATTGAGCGCAGGTCGGCCTTTTCCTCAGAAATTTTTTCTTTGAGGTCAGCGAACTGTTCCAGAAGCCTGCTGATGAGGTCCTTTTTGGTTTGGATTCGCAGATGCAAGGAGAGTTCCCTGCTTCTCAGGTCACCGCGCTTTTTTCGTCCCATGTGTTGCTCTTTCCACGTCGTGGAATTAAATCAAGCGGTCTTCACGGGGAGATTCAGGAGTGTGGTTTGTTTCTGGTCTTCAACCATGCCAAATGTCTTCAGCGACACCTGTCGTGTGTTGCTCAGCGTTGGGTCAAGGACCTCAAGCATCGCCTTTGTCATTCCCATTTCAGCCAGATATTCTTCGACTCCTGTTGCCATTGTATCACCGGGATTCCAAACCAAGGGGATACGCCCTTTAACCATTCCTGTGGTTTCGTTTGTTCAGCCTTCAACGAAGACATCCGGCGCTGGCAGAATGATTTGTGGGGCATCGTAGTCCTTGTGGCAAACGGCGACAGAAACGAGGTCTCCTTTGTGGTAACACATTTTGATGTAAGCCTGTTTGAAGTCTTTCAATTCAATGGTCTCGAAGAGGAACTCCCCATCGAATTCCACGCCCGTGCGCACGCCCTTGAAGGAAAGTGAACTCGCACTGGACATCAGGAACTCAGCAAGGGGTGTTAAATCCTTGAGGGCTTGGACTGGGTTGTATTCGGGTTCTTCGGATACCGTCCAAGCGGGAGTCTCATCATCCCAATCCTCCTCCATGGTCAATGCAAGCACCCCATTGGACATGAAGGTTATGACACCTTCCAATTGGCCTTATTTTCTTCCCACACGACCTTTCCGAGTTTTTTGAGCCGAGCCATCAGTGCGGTTTTTGAGCGGCCAAACCACTCATGATTCTGCTTGACAAAATCAACAGGGCTCACTTCTTTCCACTGCTGCCCAACACGGCTCCGCAGTTTCTGGTCCTCTTCTGGGCTCCACCTTTGCCCACTCCTTGGCGTTGGGTTCTTTGGGGGCTCAGGGGCCACTTCCTCGGACTTGAGGGGCTTCTCGGGCGTCCTCACCGACTCATGCTTTGAGGAGCCACAGGAGGCCTTCATTAACGAAAAGAAGAGCGGTAGTTCCTCCAGCGCATACCATTCGCCGACAACGCTGATGCGCCGCAACAGTGTGTGTATCGCATTCTCCTGCTCATGCGTGCATTCAGGCCACCAACCTAACAGTTCGAGGTCGCTCGGACCAACGCGCCCCTTGAGGCTCTCGGGGTGTCGGACGCTGCTGAAACCCAAAGGAACGCCAGCGGAGCCGTTCACACGATACCACGGGTTATCCCAAGAGGTGAACCCCACTTTGATGTAGTCTGCATGACTTGATTTGAAGACGTAAAGGCCCATGCTTACACCCTGTATTTTTTTGGTGACGTCGTTTGGACCTCAATCTGCCCTTTCCTGCCCATGATGCCAAGCAGCATGGCTACCGTGCTGCTGTTCCAAGCATACACTGTTTCATCGGGAAGACTTTCAGCAACCTGTTTTGAGGTCATCCACTGACCCCGATGGTGCTCAAGAACAGCAAGAATACGGCCACAAAAGAACTCGCTCTTACGGGAAAGTGGCATCAGGCATCATCCTCGTCGTATTGCTCCCCTTGAATTCGTCGGTATTCGATGAACGCATTACAGTCCATGCAGTGCAGGTGCGAAACAATCCCTTCTGTTCCTTCATCGTAGCCCAGACCTTCTGGGTCGTAGTCGCACGACCAAATGACTCGTCCACCACAATACCAGCAGGGGTGGTGAGAATGCTTCTTTGGTGGTTCGATATATGTCAAACCCTCACCTCCATCGCTCCAAGGTGGACCGTGCATGTCTCGTGCCCGGGCTTGGTCGGAAGTGAACAGCGCTTTCCGTGCCGATTTGTTGCCTTGCACCGGAAATGCCCGGACTCAAGTTGAGGGCGGTAGCAGGCACTGCATAGGTTAGGGCGATGTTCAAGCACACTGCGAGGCTTCACTGTGATGTATTTACCGCAGGAACCACATGGTATGGAGGGCATTCAGGCCACCTCCGTCATACGGACAGCCGTGTGTTGTGTTTTCAAAATGGCCATCGACATTTTCTGGCGGGCGTCATTTTCGGTCTTGGCAAAAGCATACAGAATCCAGTCATCAAGCCCCTGATTGTAGCATTCAATCCGAAATTTCATCCCCATCATTCTTCTTCACGCTCCTTTTTCGGGTGAATTGACCACGGTTCGGGGGTAATAGGATGCTCACTATGAGGTTCGAGTTTCGTGCTCAACCACCACATCCAAGCCATGCAAAGGCCAATTATCAGGACCCCGTATGCCCACTCTTGGTTCATGTGTATGCGCTCGCAGGTATCTCGCATATATACGTTCTGTCCGAACCACCCGTGAAGGTTAAGTCCGTTGCTTCAAGCGAAGGTTGCATGCACCGTATTCATGCGAACCATTGTGTGGCTTGTGGTGAGGGTGTGTCAGCGTCCTCCGTGAACAAGAGGAAGGACAAGGAAGAGCCTCTCCTGTGCTACAATTGCCATCGGAACCCACCTGAACGATACCGCTGTGGCGCTATCAATTCTCAGGGGAAACCGTGTCGTCAGGTCGGTCGTGTCCGTTTTGGTGGGCGCTGCAATTTTCACAAGTGAACCTTTATGGCCGAGCCGTATGAGCAACGTCCGTTGCCCTTGTAGTGTAGTTTGGACATCACATCGGCTTGCGGAGCCGATAACCCCGGTTCAAATCCGGGCAGGGGCGCTCACTTGATTCCTGAGACGCATCTCTCGCTGCAATATCGGCGGAGGTGGTCTCCTGCCTCATCGAAATCCTTGAGGGGCTTCTGTTGACCGCAACGGCGGCACCAGCGCTTGACAATCATTCATTCGCCTCCCTCTCCAAGCGTGCGCATGTTCCGCACCTCACGCAATTCTTGTAGTGGTTGGAAATCAGCCGTCGGCAGTGAAGGTTGGCACACTCTCGCTGTTGCTTCCTCGGGAAGGTCATTGGCTGTCCTCCCACATCTCAATCAGTGTCTCCCCTGTGTATCCTCGCTTCATGTGGATAGCGGCAGCAGGGAAACCAAATGGGAATCCACAGCGGCTGGCACCGATGACACGCATGGAAACAATGCCGCCGTAGTCCATCACCATGTTGATTCGCTTCAGGCTTGACACCAATTTGGCCAAGGGAATCAGCAAACACACGTTGTCTGCGACTTTGAAGCAGTGCTCAAGGAACTGCGGGAAAATGCTGTATGGCGGATTGGTGATAATCCAGTCAATATGCGGGCTGCGATTGACATCCCAATCGAAGAAGTCCAAACCCTCACTGATTTCCATACGGTATTTGATGGCCTCCTTGGGGTATTGGTCGAAGAACGCTCCGTCGCCTGCGCAGGGGTCAAGCACCCTCTCACAGTCCTTGATTTCGTAGAAGTCAATCATCTGCTTGGCGATATGTCGTGGTGTCATGATGACATCGTTTGGCTTGAGTTCAGGGTTCGCATCTGCGTTCCCGCTTCCGAAATTTTCATGCAATCCCATGCTTCTTTCCCTCCCACCACTCAGGTGGCTCTTTGTCTCCAACCCAGTCGAGCAGACCGTCGAAAATGGCCCGCTCAACGCGCAGGATGGAACCGTAGTCTTCCCACACGTCACCGCTGTCTCGGCGCACAAGGAGCATGATGTGACACTCGTCCTTCATTTTGGCGTCAAGCACTTCGGTCATTCAATCCCACCCCCGTTCTTCCGGTGTTCCTAAAATCCGATGAACGACCTTTTCTGCGTGATTGTTCATGAAACAAAACGTGCACCAAAAGTTCATGGAACGTTTTGGGTATTCAATCAGCCCGCACCCGTTGGCGATACCGTCAACACCCGGCCAATCCTGTTCATCACAGACCTCACAAAGAGGGTATTTCCAACCGGATTCGGACTTGAAAATCACGCTCTTGCCCAGTCTCATACCGGGGCTGTGCCACCGAATAACAGGATTGAGGCCCTGCTTTCGGGCGTCCTTCGCATTCAGCACCTTGTCAAAATTCACCCAATATTTCATTCGTCTTCCACCTTCCCGGGGTATTTCCTTGCTGTCCAACAGGGGATGCACTCAACACTGAGCAACAGTGAGATGAACGCTGGCGCCGCATTTGGAAACAATTCGTAGCATGTGGGGCACTGCATGTGGGCCTCCTCATGCCTGTCAAAAGCGTCAAGGTTTTCCTTGAATTCACTCTCCCACTCTTTGACTCGCTTTCCTTCTTCAGATTCGTGATACATCATTCCTCCTCCTTTTCCATCAGTTCGATTTCCCACATCCAGCGGGCTGGGACGTATCCCCTCGAATAAACGACGCGTTCCGTTGGTTCCTTTCGGAACAAAAACGGAGCGAAAAAATATGTCAGGACAGCCGCAAGGACGCCAATGAAAACGCTCACTTCGTTCATGATGATTCCTCCGTGGCGAGCGTATATAGCCCTGTCCGACAAGGCAGGGTGTCGACTTTCTCGAATTGCTTCCGACAGAGCAATTGAGCGATGACCCTCGTAGAGGGGGTGCTGGATGCTGTTCCTTTGTAACCATGTTGCATCAATGCCATGAGGTCTCGGATGGCGTCTGCCGTCAGGGGCCTATCGCTTTCCTCGAGGATGCGGTGAATGAACCGAAGCGTCCTCTTGTGTCGAGCCATGAATTTTGTCTCAGGCTCAAAGGCCTATAACCTTTTGCAGAAAGGCCCCTTGTGCAAACCCACCCTTCAAGGGAAATAGGGGGAGTTCGGGTGTCGAACCCCCGAAATCCCTCTTTTTGGCCAGAATTCAGCAGATTTTTTCAAGAATCCTGATTTTACCCCTTCATACCCCCCCTAAAGGGGCAAAAAACAGCAAAAAGTGGAGATGTAAAGGGTGAAATGGTAAAGGAAAGGGTTCATGGCCAGATGTAAAGTGCCCACATTACATGGCACCAACCTTTATTTCCACCGCTTTACCCCCTGATTATGAGGGCAAACCGATGATTGCATACCTGATTCATTCACTTGCTTATACCATCCCTGTTGGAATCCTGTCATTTGCCCCCCTTCTGACAAGGGGGGGTTCTGAAACATCTGAGGAACCGATTCGAGCCGTCATTTACGGACGGGTATCAACCGACCTTCAATCGGAGACCTCCATCGACCAGCAGGTGCGAGAGTGCCGTGCCTATTGCGCCATGCAAGGCTGGGAGGTCGTCAAGGTGTATCGGGATGAGGGTTTCTCAGGAACGAACGTTTCACGGCCAGCCTATCAGCAGATGATGGAGGAAATGAATGAATGGGATGTGGTTGTCGGGGCCAAAATGGACCGCCTCCACCGCAACGTCAGGAACGCTGGTGAGTGGGCGGATACGCTGCGAACGGCTGACCGAGACTTCGCTTTTCTTGACATTCAAGTTGACACTACGACCCCGGTTGGGATGCTTATTTTCCGCATCATGACAGCCTTTGCGGCCATGGAGGTGGACCTCATCAAGGCACGCACGAAAGCAGGACTGCGAGGCAAAAAGAACGCTGGGAAACACACTGGCCGTCCACCATACGGCTATGCATCGCTCTTCGCTAAGACGGAGGAAAGTGAGGACAAGGGA
>Ga0181563_10000065_pt1 | contig 82723 bp, 57 predicted proteins | sample 011ome_25_FD_133759 | JGI IMG/M metagenome (GOLD analysis project Ga0181563, IMG submission 133759) | Coastal salt marsh microbial communities from the Groves Creek Marsh, Skidaway Island, Georgia - 011512CT metaG (megahit assembly) | ecosystem: Environmental > Aquatic > Marine > Intertidal...
AGACGGCTCTCGAGATCGCTCACCTTCGCCGTGAGCGACTTGACTTGAGCAGAATCTTGCGCCGCAGACGCGTTCTTTGCTTGCTGAGCTTGCTGAGCCAATGCAAGTTCGGCCTTTTGAGCCTCCAACTGCTTCGTGAGCTCGTCAACCTTCACCTTAGCTCCGGTTTCCGCAACAACGGACACGTTACGGAGACGGTTTTCGAGATCGCTCACCTTCGCCGTGAGCGACTTGACTTGAGCGGAATCTTGCGCCGAGGCCGCATTCTTTGCTTGCTGAGCTTGCTGAGCCAATGCAAGTTCGGCCTTTTGAGCCTCCAACTGCTTCGTGAGCTCATCAATACGCTTCTTAGACTCGGTTTCGGAAGTTGCAGCCGCAGTTACAAGTTGCTTTTGCGCAGATAATTGCTTTTCAAGCTCTTCAACACGCACTTTAGCCTCAGCCTCAGCCTTCGACGCTGCAGCCGTCGCCGCAGCGGCGGATTGTTGCTGCTTTGCCTTGGCATCTGCTAATTGCTTTTCAAGCGCTGATTTCTCAGCTTGGATTGCAGAAATCGTAGAGGTGACATCAGCAGCATTTGTAATCGCTTGCTGGAGTTCGCTCTTGTGTTGAGAGACCATCGCGCTCATCTCCGACGAGTGCTGCGTCTTCAAATCCTGCACAGCCTTCTTCACGAGTTGCTCGTACGCATCAACCTCTTTTTCGAATGCTGCACGCGCCTTAGAAGACTCATCCTTGAACATCTTCTCAAGCTTCAGTCGCTGTTCTTCGGCTTGCTTGATAACTTGCGTTCTCGCGGCTTCAATTGCGGTGGCAGCGTCTGCTTCTAGTTGTGCGCGCGTCTCGGCGGCGTCCTTCATCGCCTTGGCGAGCGCATCCTTTGCATTCTTGAGTTCGGTTTCAAGAGCGTTTATCTTACTTTCAAAGCCCGAAGAGGCAGTACTTTGCTTCTTCAGTGCCGCTTCATGCTCAGCTTGCAATGCCTTGGTGGACTCGGTGTGACGCGCTTGCGCAGCAGCGATGGACGATTCATACGTAGCCTTGGACGCGGACATCGCGCTCTCGAGTCTAGCAATCTCCTTTTCTAAACCTTCAGTTGAGCTCGCCTTGGCCTTCGCATCCGCAAGCGCCGTGTCGATTTTGGCCGCCATCGTACGCTCGACATCGCTGAGCTTTCTGTTGAGGTCTTCAACTTCAGCTTGTGCCTTGGCTGCCTTGGCTTTGAACTCGTCAACTTGCGCGGCTTGCTTATCTGCCGCCGACTTGGCTTCAGCTTGAACCTTCGCAATCTTTTCAAGGAGAATGCCGTCTGCGCTCTGCGCGGCAGCCTTAACCGATGCCAGCTCCTTCGCGTGCGTGGTGTTCAGCGCCGCCACTTCGGCATCGAACTTCTTCTTCGCATCGGTCAAAGACTTTTGAGCCGTGGCGACTTCGGCATCTGCGCGGCGACGAAGCTCTTCAATTTGCTTTGCGAGCTTGGCTTCGGACTGCTTGACTTGCTCATCGAGCACAGCTTTCATCTTTGAATCGCTGGAAGAAGACGCGTCTTGCACCTTGCGCAACTCATCAGCGTGCGCCTTTTCAAGAGCGCTAATGCGCGCCTTAAGATCGTCGCGCTCCTTTGAGATGGCGCTGACATTGCTCTTTGTGCTGTCCTCAAGCTTGAGCGTAAGAGCGTTCATCTTTGTCGAGTGTGCACTTTCCAAATCTGCGAGCTTTTTCGCCGCTTCAGATTGCGCTTGTGCAAGTTGAGCTTCTAACGTCTTTACCTTTTCATTGACTTGCTTGAGCTTCGCATCGAGAGCGGCGATTTCCTTGTTGTACGTGGATTTAGCGGCGGTTTCGGCATCCGCAGCCTTTTGTACGGCAACCTTTAACTTGTCTTCGAGATCCTTCACAGATGCCTTGTACTCTTTCTCCATTGATGCGTACTTATCGTTCAAAGCCTTCACTTCGTTCGTCTTGTCCGATTTTTGAGCCTTCATGACTGCTTCTTCGAGTGCCTTGGCGTGCTTGGACTTTTCAAGCGCGAGATCGCGTTCGTATTGCGTCTTAGCGTTGGTGAGTCTCTCTTCGACGGATTTCATGTTAGTCAAGAAATCTTGCTCAGTTTTCGCGATCGCCGCCTTGATTTTCTCAGCCTGGCTTTTTTGCGCATCCTTGAGCTTGGACTCGTATTCGGCGATCGAGGCGCTGTGACCAGCCTTGAGTTGTTCAACGAGCTTTGCATGTGCACTTTCAATGCCTGCCATCTTCGAAGTCCATTGCTTGGTGATTTCAGCTTCCTTGGCGGCAAGCGTAGAATCCAAGGAGAGCGACGCAGTCTTCTTCAATGCTTCGATTTCAGACTCGAAAGACTGCGTTTTCACCTCCATGGCAGCTTCTTTGGTCATCAAGGCGTCCATCAACGCGCTCACCTTGGCAGACTCGCTCGATGCGAGAGCGTACAACGCTTGACGCTCAGCCTTGGCGTCACGATACTTCGACACTAGCTTTTTCTCGCTCTTGGCAAACTCGTTTTCATAAAGTGACTTCAATGAGCGGCGCTCACCTTGGCTGAAACGCATGGAAGACGCGAGCTTGGCGGCGTACTCTCCCTCCTTGGCATTCACCTTGGCCATCTCACTTTCAAACAACGCCTTCAACGAACGGCGTTCACCCTGACTGTAACGAGAAGCCTCGGCGAGGCGTTCAGTGAGATTCGTGACGCTACTCGCCGTGCCGTTGCCAACCTTGGCGACTTCAGAGGCATAGAGCGCCTTCAAAGCGCGGCGTTCGCCTTGATACGCGCGCTTGGCGTTTGCAAGTTCCGTCGCGTATTCAGCATCCGCGGCAGCTCTTGTCGCCTTGACTGTGAATTCAAGTTGCGCTTGAAGTTCTTGCTTAGCATCTTCTTTTACGTCACGTAACTTGTTCTTGGCTTCTTTCTCCATTTTTTGAACCTTGACGCTGTGCGCTGCTGCAAGGCGTTCCATCTTTCCGCTCCAGAAATCGTTAAGCTTTGACTCGGTAATTTCGATCTGCTCCTGCAACGACGCGAGTGTTACCTTGGATAACTTTCTTGACTCCGTTTGAAGAAGATCGTACACCGCGCGGCGCTCATTCTTCGCCATCTCCAACTGCTTGGTCACGTCAGCGATGGCGGCGTCCTTTTCAGCCAACAATTCTGCAGTCATCTTCACTTCCTCCGCCTTCAATTCAGCAACGAGAGCAATCTTCTCGTCTTCAGCAATAGACATTTGCTTGGCAACGGCGTTGACAACGTCCAAGCGAGCTGATTCGAGCGCACGCTCAGTTGCATCCTTCACCGCCTTGACGTTGTTGGCGTGCGCGACTTGCGCGGCGGCGGCGGCGCTTTCGTATGTCGCCTTCAACACGGCCATTTCGGCGCGAAGCTTGTCCGCGGACGCCGCTTGATCAGCTTGAACAGCATCTAAGCTTCTCGTGTGCGCGACTTGTGCAGCGGCAGCAGAGCTTTCGTACGTCGCCTTCAACACGGCCATTTCGGCGCGAAGCTTCTCTGCCGAGCTCGACTGATCAGATTTGGCGAGTTCAATCTTGCGCTCCCATTCGTTGTTCAGGAAAGACACCGTTTCGTCGTGCTTTGAGTTGAGCTCTTTCATCTTCTGCTCCATATCCATTTTCACTTTCATTTCCGCTTCAGTGATCGCCGAACGCATGTCAACCTTCCATGCGTCCTCCTTTTGAGACATGAGAAGCGTCAGCGCTTGACGCTCGCTCAACGCTCGCGCAATGGCCAAACCAAGCTCTTGCTCGGCTTCGGCTTGAACTTGCGCGATGGCAGCCACGAGATCGGCATCCTTCTGATCATTCGCCTTGGCAGCTTCTTCGAGCTTAGCAATCATGGTTACCTTGTCGCTTTCGAGCTTGCGCACTTCGGCGTGCCAGTTGGAGGCGTGTGCCTCTTGCAAAGAAATGGCAGTCTTGAGCTTGGTAGTTTCCGAGTAGAACATCGCCTTTTGCGCGTTGTACAAGCCCTTAGCGGCGCGAACTTGCTCCAAAAGCTTGGACTTTTCGCCCGCAAACTTACCTTCCAGTTCAACCATTTGTTGTTCGATGGCAGCCACGGCGGACTGGAGCGACGCCGTCTCGCGTTCAAAATCGGCGCGCAACTTCGCCTTTTCCGCTTCGAACGCCACCTTGGCTTGCTCGAGCGCCTTAGCTTTATCCGCCGACGCCGCGGCGTTCGTGGTGCGCAACTTTTCAATCTCCTTTTGCAAGTGGGCCGTCTCGGCTCGATGCTTTTCCTCCACCGAGCGCATTGACGCTTCAAAGCTGCTCTGCTTTTCGTTGAGCTCCGCCATTTCTGCCTCAAACTCGCGCATCATCACCTCGCGAAGCGCTTCGAGGCGCTCAAACGACTTGGCACCAACCTTCATGGCAGCCGCATACTTTTCCGTATCGTATTCCTTGCCGAAGCGACCGGCACCGACAGAAGACGCCACCGAACGCGCCAAAAAAGCCGCGGCGCACGTCGCCGCCGCCGCCGTGCCAGCAGACAACACGCATGTCGCGCTCACCTTGTACGCCTGCACGATCACAATCGATAACAACGAGCCGAACGCATAGGTAAAGCACGTCCCGAGCGCACCTCGCACGCTCGACATCCCTCCGTACGCGCTCCACGCGTACGCCGAAGCGAGCGTCGCCGCAGACGCCGCGCTCGCGCGCAACGCCGCCGCTCCAACGCTCGCACTCCACGTCAACCCGCCGAGCGCAACAAACGCATAATCCGTCGCACATACCACCGCTATCACGCTCGACGCCGTCAACAGCGCGCGCGCAATCCCATTATTACGCTCTTCATCGTCGTTATCGCCGGCGCCAGCGCCAGATGATGATGATCGCACCGCTTGTCCCGCGTTATCGTACGTAAACCGCAACCCAGTCGCCGCACTCGCGCTCTCACCCGCATACGCGCGAACACTCGCGCGCGATACCCCCGCGCGAACGCGCACCGCGCACCGGCGCGCGCGCACCGGCGCCGCATCACCACCGACGCGTGTGTCGCTGGCGCGCGCACCACGCGCGCTCATCTTGTGCACGTCTCGCACCGAAGACGCCGCCGCACCGCGCGCGGCGGGCGCGAGGGTGACGACAACGGTGGTCGTGAGCCCGGCGTGCATGGCGGCCGTCGTCGACGTGGCGTCGTGTGCGGCGCGCGGCGACGCACAGGCGCGCGTCGATGACGTCGTCGCCAGAAGGGTGGTCGGTCGGACAATCTGATGATGCGTATTCTCAGAACCACGAGTCGTACTGTGTATACGTATTGTACTAATAGTCTACATATTAATTATCCTCAAATACTACTGTTTTATCCTATTAATGTATGTATGTATAAACCCTAGCTGGCGGGCGTTCAAACGGTGGCACGCGCCAGTCGCGTCGCGTCGCGCCGCACTGTGCGACGATCCCATCTCTTCGCGCGCGACACACGCACGCGACACACGCACATCGCGTTCCTTCATCGTCACCCATTGTCGACCCACGCGCCATGGCTTCGGCATTCGCGCGATGCGTCCCGGGCGGGTACGACACCAACTACACCGTGGCCAAGGCGCTGACCCACGCCTCGCTCGGATGCGCGCTCCTCGGGTGCGCGGGCGGGTATCTCGGCACCGGATATCTCTCGTCCATAGCTGCCATGCATGTGTTGATGTTGATTTCGTTGGAAACGTCGAGCCGAGCGCTGTTAAAGGTGCGTGAGAGCGTCGGAAGGATGTGCGATTCGGAGATTTGTGAATTTTGAATTGTTACGAAGCGGGCGAGGCGCGCGCGGAGAGACTGACGCTGTGTCGTTTTGTGGTTGACGCGTGGCTAGTATTGCGCACTGAGCACGTGGTGGACGATGTGGCTTGATGTTATTTTCCTCGCGTCGTATGCGACGGATTTCATATCGTCCAGTCAGGTGAGTGATTGCGTTCGTTCAAACGCGAGGGCGCGCGACTCGACTCAACCTCAACCGCGTCGCGTCGGAGATGACGCGCTGGCTCTCGCTGACGACGTATTTGTGTGTGTGATGAAAACAGGGATATAATAGCGGCCATGTTCGCGGGAATGAGGTGACGGTGGGCATGGTGTGCATCATTTTCATGCTTCGATTCCCGCAGTTCTTTGTCTGGCAAAAGTTGTGGCACTTGGGATTCAAGACGCCAGGACAAGGCGCGCCGCGTTACGTGGATTATGGCAATCCTGCGGCGGGGACGCAACCGCAACAGCAACGTGAGATGGGTTCGCCGCAACAACCGCGCGAACCTGCTGCGAGTGCTTTCGCGCAACCGCCGCACGCGTCAAGCATGGTGGTGCGCTCTCCCCCGCCTGCGGTGCCCGCCGCGTTTTCGCCGACGCCAATGTCGCAACCCGCGCCCGCCGTGGTGTCCTTCAACCCGGCTACCCCAAGTAACAATAACGTATAGCTATCAAACACTGCTCTTAAGATGTATCGCGATGATTGAGAAAGGTGCTAGCGCCGCAGGATTAATAATACTGAATCAAAAAAAGCGTCGCGCGCGTGTAGTGTCTCTAGCGTGGACTGTGTTACAAAGGGATTGAATGAGTCCCATCGTACTCTGTTTTTACGTGTTCCGTCTCTCGGTGTGTGCTAATGTGATACATATCGACGTATCTTTCGATCATGTGTTCGTTTCTTTACGAAGACACGCTCGCGCAGCCTCAATTTTTCTATGCCGCTCGCTCGCGCGCGCGCTCGCCATCCTCCTCGGTGTCTCGCGTCTCGCTCTGTCTCGTTATCTCGCGACTTCTTCTTCGGTCTTCTTGCGTCGATACAACATAATGTGCGGCTCTGGGCGATGAATCGCATAGTGCACCCATCCTCGGCTTTGTTGCACGCCCAAACCGCGCCATTCCGACTGCGTCATTGAAGCATCGACGTTCGGGTGAGTCTTCGCGGTGTCAGGGGGACGACTCTTCGAAACGCACAAAACCACCCTTTTCGCTCCCGTACACGCGCGCACATCGCCGCTCACACGTACCTCTGACAGCAAACGACCCTTGGGAAGCAACTTGGCGATATCCGGTGGTAAAACAACGTGTCTGCGCGCGTTACGATGCGTTCGTTGAGTCAATCATGAAGCAAACGTCCACCGCGCGGCATTCGTGCATTCGATTCATCGATTCGTCGTCGACGCGACGTCTATCGCGCACCTGTACTCGTAGATATCGTCGTAATACTTTTCGCTGTATTGAATTTGCGGCATGGTTGCAGTCGTCGACCGTCGCTCGCGCGCGTTGGAGTGACGACCGATGCGAGGTGTCGCGCGCAACAGCTGGAAAATTTTAAAAAAACAAGGCTTGAACGCGTGAACGTTGGACGCGTACGCGCTTGTGTGTTAGAATTACAAGGAAGTGATGCGCGGCTTTATTGTAGAGCGGCGATTATTGTGGTCAAGGCTTCGTCCAGCGCGGCATCGAGTTGATTGGCATCGCGACCGCCGGCTTGGGCGAATCCGGGCTTGCCGCCTCCGCCGCCGCCGCACTTCTTCGCGGCGGCGCCGAGGATGGTACCAGCCTTTAAATTGCCAGCCTTTTGGACTTGGGCGTCGAATAAGGCTACGAGACCGACGTTGGGGCCATTGGCGCTGCCGAGAACGACGGCGGCGCCGTCACCGAGTCGGGCGGCTAAGTTTTCAGCCGCCACTTTCAAGGCGGCGGGATCGACGTCGTCTAAGCGCGCGACGAGCACCTTGGAATCGCCCACGTCGCGAGCTTGGGAGACTAACGCGCCAGCCTTGGCGACGGCTAATTCGCCTCGAAGGCTCTCGGCGAGTTTTTGCGTGGCACGCAAGTCTTCTTGCAAGCTCGACACGCGACTGGCAATTTCCTCTGGTGGCACGCGCAATGTGTTGGCCAATTGTTTCACCACCGCGTCGCGCTGTTGCAAGAGCTCAACCACGCCCGCACCTGCAACAGCCTCGATGCGTCGGATGCCGCTTGCAATGCCAGCTTCGCTTAAAATTTTGAACCCACCAATCTCCGCGGTGTTGGAGACGTGTGTGCCGCCGCACAACTCCATAGAAATGCCCGGAACATCAACGACGCGCACGACGTCGCCATACTTTTCACCAAACATTGCTGTCGCGCCGCGTTCTTTGGCTTTAGCGATAGGCATCTCTTCGGCAATCAAATCCGCACTTTGAGCAATCCAGTCATTCACCAAGCTTTCGACTTCAGCGAGTTGCTTCTCCGTCGGCGCCTTGGGAGAGTTGAAATCAAAGCGAAGGCGATCGAAACCACACAACGAACCGGCTTGGGAAACATCTTCACCAAGCACCTTCTTCAACGCGCTCTGCAACAAGTGCGTTGCTGTGTGGTTGCTCTTTGCGCGACGACGAGTGTTTTCGTCGACGTTTGCGACGACTTCGCATCCTGATTTGACGGAGCCCTTTGTCACCGTCGCGGTGTGCACAATGATACGTCCACCGCCAGCTTTTTGCACGTCAGATACCTCCAGAACGCACCCATCGGCGGTGTTTAACACGCCGTTGTCGCCCACTTGACCACCGCTTTCGGCGTAAAAGGGGGTGACGTCGAGGACAACATCCACCTTGGCGCCCTCTGGGGCTTCGTCGACAGTTTGCCCATTGTAAATAATAGCTAACACCTTGGACACATCATTCGAGGTGCGCTCGTAGCCGATGAATGAGCTCGGCGCACCGAGGGCATCGGCGACTCGCGCCAATGTGTCACCCGCGGTGACGTCCACGGTTTGATGCGCTGCTTGGCTCATAGAACGCTGCTCCGCCATCGCCGATTCGAAACCTTCCATGTCAACGGTGATACCAGCCTCGGTCGCGACGTCGGCGGTGATGTCGAGCGGAAACCCATACGTGTCGTACAACGTAAAAGCGTCTTTACCGCTCAATCCAGTCTTGTTCTGTTTCGCCGTAGCGATGAGTTCGGCGAGCATTTCCTCGCCACGACCGAGCGTCTTTTGAAAGCTCAACTCTTCGCGCTCGAGCTCCGCCATGATACGCGCAATGTTTTGCTTCACCCCAGGGTCGCATGCGTCAGACATGGAAATCGCGACCTCGGCAATCGCGGGCGTAAATGCGCTCACGCCTTCTGCAGGCTTGATGCCGAGCAAACGCCCATTTCTTACGACCCGTCGAAGCAATCGACGCACGATGTACCCACGTCCAATGTTGGACGCAAACACGCCGTCGGAAATCATATACGATACCGCACGCGTGTGGTCGCCAATAACTTTCAACTGCTGTTTTTGCACATCGTTGCACGTCTTGTAATCCAAACCAGCCATCGACGCCGCCTTGTCAATGATTGGCATGATTAAATCTGTCTCGTAGTTGTTCGGCACTCCTTGAAGAATCTGCGCCATGCGCTCGAGACCCATACCGGTGTCGATATTCTTGTTCTTTAACGGTGTCATCACGCCTTCCGCATCGCGATTGAGCTCCATAAAAACCAAGTTGTAAAATTCAATAAAGCGTGAGTCGTCCTCCAAATCCGCCCCCGCAACTCCGCGCTCGGGGTGGAAATCATAATACAACTCCGAGCATGGTCCGCACGGTCCAGTCGGACCAGCGGCCCAGAAGTTGTCTTTTTCACCCATACGCTTGATGCGCTCCTCGGGAACGCCCACGACATCGCGCCAGATGGTAAACGATTCATCGTCATCGCGGAACACACTCACCCACACGCGCTCCGGATTCAACCCAAACTCCTTCGTCGACAATTCCCACGACCACTCGATGGCCTCGCGTTTGAAATAGTCCCCAAAACTAAAGTTACCCAACATTTCAAAGAACGTGTGGTGTCTCGCCGTGACACCGACGTTTTCAATATCATTCGTCCGAACGCACTTTTGCGTCGTCGTCGCCCGCGCGGTGACTCGCTCTCGTTGCCCCATGAACACAGGCTTGAATTGCAACATGCCCGCAATAGTGAGCAACACCGTAGGATCTTCAGGCACTAGAGAACTCGACGGCAGCACTTTATGATCACGGCTTTCGTAGAACTTCAAAAAGCGGGCGCGAATCGCCGCGCCGCTATTATCCTTCCCCACCGAATTCGGATTCGCATTCACCGCGTTTGACGCCGCGCTCGATAGCACGCGCACCGCTACGGTGGAACGCCGACGCCCTGCCACGTTCGTTGACCCGATGCGCGTCGCCAGGGGCGACATGGCGCGCGTCGTCGTCGTTGTTTTCGTCGATCGAACGTCGGCTGTGCATAGTGGTGACGTAGGCGTGCGGCGCGCGACGACGGCGGCGGCGGTAGACGACGACGACGACGACGACGGGAACGCACGCGTGAGCGCCGTCGCGGATTCGCGAAGGATGTGCGCGCGAAGCATGTCTCGTGCGGTGGCGTGTGGCGCACCCGAGGTGTTTTCACCCGGGTTTTCACCCGGGTTTTCACCCGGCACGGCTCGCGCGTCGCGAAATGATTCAAAGAATACGGTATTGTTATTGATTTCAATCACTAAAGTGCGCCAAAATCATCTGTTTGACGACCTTCATGCGCTCGATGATTTCTGGGGACATCATCCCCGCAGCGTCGCCGCTGAGAGATTTTTTGCCGTTGCTTGAATGATAGGCGTTCAAGACGACGTCGATGGTTTTCAACAACGAGGACGGTTCGCACCAGAGTAAATCCGTGTCAGCCTCTTCCAGTTCTGGGCCTGGTGTGAATGCTTCTTCTAATGCATTTCGCTGGTCCTGTGGGCCTTCGATTGACAGCACGTATTTCAAAATGCGCACCTCTTTGGGTTGCTGCCGTCCCATCGTGTCCTTCATCTTGAAGTACAAGTGCGCCATGACGTCTTTGACTTCCGTGCTGGTGTATTCGCTCTCTTTCACGCTCATATACGCCTTGGCTGCGGTGAGCATTAATGCAGGGCTGAGTTTCTCCTCCGCCGCGAGCTCGTCGATCTTCGTATTCATCGCTTCCAACGTGTCGACTTGAAGCAACTCTTGAAACGTCCCGGTGGCTTGGTCGAGCAACTCTTGATCCTTCACCGCCTGATCGTACGCATCGCACAAACTCAGCAACCGTGCCACATCCTTCGCCATATTTTCTTTCTCCTTCTCTTCCTTGTCTTCATCCGCCACTAAGGCTTCTAATTTAAAACTTAAAAACTGAAAAAACTCCACGGGCATCGACGCCCGCCTCGACGCCACGAAACCTTCCCACATTTCGTCATCCTTCTCCCTCACCTCATCAAACAGCTCTCGATAGCCATCCACGCGTCCATCTAAATCTATCATCTTACGACGTAATTTCGACAATCGCAGCTCCTCATCGGGGTCATCACACGCCTGCGCGCGCTGTTTCAACCGCTCAAACACCCCGGCGCGTAACTCTGCCCACTTGGCGCTCGACGCGAGCAAACCAATCCAATCCTTTTCCGCGCGCGTATCGAAAATGTTGATGAGTTTATCGTACATGCTCGGCGTGCGATCAATGATGGCTTCGTCGTCGTCGTTGGCGCCGTAGTACGCTTCGCGGCGCGGCGTCGCCAGCATCGTCGTCGTCGTCGATGCGTTGCGACGATGGCGGAATGCCGCAGGCGGCGGCGTTCTTTTCGTCGTCCGTGCGCGCGTGCGCCAGGCGACGGTGGCGTACGATGACGACGTCGATGGCGTCATGATGCGTGATGACATCGTCCCGCGCGCTTTAACGTCGATGTGCGCGCGTCGAGCGTCAATTTTTGCGGTGAGCACGAGCGACACGCGCAGAGGTTTGTCTTTCTTTTTTTTGGCTGTTTGCGTAAATGATTGATTTTTACAAATAATGCGCCTTTGATGCGCGAGCTTCCGCCGCACGTCGCGCGGCGTACTTTGAATTGATACTATTACGACGGTGCCAAAACTTGAGCGCCTGCGGTATGAACCTGGTGGAGGTGAGATAGGCGAGACACGCGGCGCCGAAGAGCATGGCAAAGGCGCGCGCCTTGTGTTTCATCGCCTTTGACTTGAAGAATTTCGAACCCAGCTTTGTCGATTTCTTACGTTTTGTCTTTGATGATGTGGTTTTGCTATCGGTCTTTGTTTTGGATGACGACCACGACCGCGAAGCCGACGAGGACGACGAAGACGCCGGAATCGTCGAACCGTCGAAACACCATGCGTCGCTTCCTCGCGCTACGACGTCATATCCCGCCGCTATACACGTCTCTGTCCCCTTTCCTTTCCCCGCACCTACCCACTCCTTAAGCTGTGTACATATAGTATCACTCGGTCTACACGGTACCAATCTCTGCGACGCGTCTTCGGCAAAGAAATCATCCCGACACGCGGCGTACAACGCGTCGCACGCTCGTTCGCACATCGGCGCGCCCTCTGATACGCCAACTCTAGCATCGCACGCCGCCGCACACTCCACCCCAGACCACGCGTCTCGACACTGCTCACTAAATCCATTCAATTGCATGTGCACCACGCGCGTGCGCACTTCATTCGTTTGTTTAGAATCGCAACACGTCTTCGCGCGATACGCGTCGCAAAACGTCAGCCCCTTCCCTTTCGATGGTTTCGACCCTTGTCGCGCGTACGGCGCGAACATCGACTTGGACGAACACGTCGCTTTGGAGAAATCAACGCCCGCGGCTGTGTTTACTCCGCCCAAGCCCGCGTCATCGCTCACAGCGCCGGCGAGCGCCGCCGATGCGATGAGCACCGAGGCCAACGACATCATCTTAACCATCGTCCTCGTCCTCGTCCTCACCGGCGTCGGCGTCGCGCTTGGCGCGATAAATCCCACGTCACGAGGCGTGAATGAGCGATTCGCGCGCGCGGCGTCGGCAGCGTCGGCGGTGGCGCGAGACGTGGCGTGCGCGCAGCGTGAGCTGAAGTGAGGATAACACGACGCAGCGCCGCGCGACACACGCCGACGCCGCCGACGACGACGACATCGACGACGACGCCGACGACGACATCGACGACGGTGTGCGTAGATTGATCTCGCGCGCGCACACGCTCGAACGTTCGCGCGCGCGCGCGACGGGGAAGAGCGCGACGGAGCGCGTGCTGACGTGACACGGCGTGCCCAGCGCGCGCACGTGGCGTTTTCCTCTCTTTCGCGCGCGCGATGGCGATGCGCGCGAGCGGGGCGCGAGTGATACTCGCGCCGGTGCCGAGCGCGCGGTGCGCGGGCGAGAGGCGGCGTGCGAGCGCGGGGACGGGGCGGGCGCGGAGCGCGCGCGCGGCGGTCAAGGAGGACGAGGAGGCTGGTGTTGGCGCTGGCGTACGCGTCACGCGTGCGCCGGATTGCGTGTTGTTGAGTAATGATAACGGCGCGTATACGGTGCGAGGAGAGATGACGCTCGCGGGCGTGGATGCGGCGAGCGTGTATAATTTATTAACGGACTATGAGGCGTCCCCGCGCGCGTTTCGAGCGGTCAAGTCAGCTAAAGTTATTGAGTGCACGGGTGATTCATGTGTGGCGGGTAATATCTACATCGAACAGGAGTGTTTATGGAATTTTTTTGTGTTCGGAGGCACGTTTCCGTGCGCGTTTGAGGTTGAAGAGCGGGATGTGGAGATGCGTATGAAGTGTTCGCTCGCGCCCGGGCTGGGACGTGGGTCGGGATTTTTGCGACGATTTGAAGGCTCGTGGGCAGTGCAGGCGCTCGATGACGGGCAAGTGACAGTAGAACACGTACTCATGGTGCAGCCAAAGCTGACACCGCCGTATGCGAGCAAGATTTTTGTACAACAAGTGGAACAGATATTGGCGGACGTCGTTCAAGAAATTGAGCGATGGGACGCTCCCTATCCAAAGCCGCCGCACCGCGCGCCTTGACCACGACGCTTAAGAGAGCGCGCGCGCACGCGTGTGCTTGCTGCCGTTGGTGAGGTTTCTAGTGAACAATAGTCGATTATTTTATATTTGTGTTGGACGAATCATTATTATCGTAGGCAAATTTTAATTTTAGCTACATTTCGCACAAACTTTTCACTACAAGACATACAACTCTACTCGGCGTTCGCCTTACCGAGCGATTGCTCAGCGAAGAAACGAACGTCAACGTCCGGATCGCTTTGTAATCCGACTAAAATTGGACGAATCTCGCTCTGCGCCTTGCTAGCATCGACAGCTGCGATGAGAGGGGCAAGCGCTTTAGCGGCGTTGAAGCGGACATTCGGCACCGAGTCCGTCGTCGCGTGTTTGATGATTGGCAAGATTTCTCCGAGGATAACATCTTCGCCAACTGCGGCTGCGAGCAGAGACAACGCACGAAGTACTGTCAAACGATACAAGTAATGCGGCGAAGCCATGAGCTGCTTGATGCGCGGGAAGATGTATTGAAGCGCCCAGTTGGCTCCAAAAATCTCAGTCAACTTGAACAAATTGTTCGCGGCGGCTTCACGGATCGAGTACACTGAATCCTGCAACCACTGCAAGCAAAGTGAGTTGAGTAAATCCTTACCGTTGTCCGAACCTTCAGTTTTCTGGAACAAAAAGCTCGTGCCAATCTGCTGAGCTAGGATGGGAATGTACTCGATTATCGCTAGTCGCACGCGCCAGTGCTTATCTTCTGCTAATTCTTTAATCGCTGGAAGGAGCTCGGTGGAAAGCATTTCAACACCAATCACAGAGTTCACTTGATCCAAGTTACTGATGATGTTCAGGCGAACATCCGGGAACTCGTCCTTGAGCAAGATGAAAAAGATGGGGAGCAACTTTTCAACAGTGACCTCCTTGCCCAGTGTCGGCGCAAGACCCAACACAGCCGAGGCAAGCGCAGCGCGCACGTGTTGCGACGAGTCAGTGGCAAGGTCATTCACCTTTGGCACGATATTCTCCGTAGAATACTCCACACCAGCGAGCGAACAGAAGTCAGAAATTTTACCAGCGGCGGAAATTCGTACCTCGCCTTCGGCATCCGTGAGCAAACTCACGTACGCATCAAACAAACCTTTCGCCGCCACTTGCGCCCCAACCACTTCGCACATCTCGTAAAGTTGTAACGCGACTGCGTAGCGAACTCGCCAGCTCTTATCCGCGGCGAATTTCAACACAATTGGCACAATCTTTGCCACACACTCCTCTTGGGAAAGCAATTTACCCAACACCACGCAGTCTTCGACAACCAACAAGCGCACCGAATCTTGCTCATCGCTCGTCAACGCCGTGAACAGGGACAACAAATTGTTCGAAATAAAGTCGTGCGGACTCGCGCTTGCAATCTTACCCAAATTCATCGCCGCAGCTCTGCGTACCATTGGCGTCTCGTCGCTGCACAAATCCCTAAACATAGTCTTCAAGGCGTTACGCTGCTCCAATTGCGATTCATTCGAACGCTCAAACGCGGTGGCAAACAATCCACAAGCACTCACACGCGCAGTGAACCAATCACCGCGCGCTAATCGTTCAATCAACGGAACGAAATACTTGCCAATCCCGCTCGCGCTCATAGCTTCGCCAACCTTACACGCTGTCTCCACCGCCTTTGCCCGCACCACCGTCTCCTCAACCGTAATCAACGTCTCCAAAGGCGCTAAAATTACATGTACAAACTCCTCTCCACCAACCGCACCGATTAACGACTCGAGCTCTCCAGCTATCGCCAACAAACATTCGTCTTCTTCGTCGTCGCGTTCGGTGAGAAACGGCACCAGCTCCTCGCGCGTACGTACCGGTCCCAACGCCTTAGCAATCGTCGAAAGCTTCGAGATCGACTTCAAGCGAAGCTCAACATCCTCGCTCTATGTACATTCACGCGCGCTCACGTCAGTCCACGCGCACTCACGAACTCTCACGAGCTCAAAACGTGCGACAATCGATCGAACGATCGATCGATCGATCGACAATCGATCGATCGAACGCGCGGTGTGCAACTCTCATACGCGAATCCCGACGCCATGCGCGCCCACGCACCTTTAAATCATCAATCAGCGCACCTATGGAGATGTCTCCCGCCGTGGCTGTCATCGACGCACCGTCGTTCGCCATCCTATCGAGCGTCAATGTGACGACCCCTTCTCGTGCACCCGACACTGCTCGGTGCTCATTAGCGCACACGCGATATGAACCAACCGAGCCGCGCCGACCGATTCGTGCTGCCGGATGGCGAACGAAAACTCGCGTTCGAGCGCGATACCAAAGTAGAAAACGCCGGGACGTTCGTGCTCCAGCGCGAGGATCACACCATGGGCAACTTGCTACGCATGTGCGTCTCTTTGACTCGCTTTGATTGCGTTATATCGTCGACTTCGAGCGTAGGTTTGCGACACGCGCGCGCGCGGTGTGTGTGTCTTCGTACTGACCGTCGTCATCGTTCGACGTCGCGCGAAGGGAGCTGCACAAGAACCCAGACGTGGTGTTCGCTGGATACAAGAACCCTCACCCGACGGACCACAGAATCGTGCTCAAGGTGCACACGAATGGGAATACGACGCCCGTACAAGCGTTACGAGAAGCGGTGACAAACTTACGCGCCGAGGTGAGCGATTTGAGTCAGCAATTCGCGGATGAAATCAACGCTATACGCCAAACGCGCGAGTAGACGAGACAAGGAGAGAGAGACAGAGACGCGCGCGCGGCGAGAGGACGACCGACGACCGACGTCTCTCGAGCGCATCACCCGCGAACGCGTCGAGCGATTCCTGTAACACCCATAGCCATAGAAGAATAGTAGTTTTTAAATGCACGGCATCCTGCATTCGCACGACATCGTCGCTCGGGCGTCGCGCTCGACCCGCCAACCCGCCCGCTGGCGCCATGATACACTATTCAATCATATATATCCCCATCAGACCCGTATCGTGTATAAAATAGGGGTATGGACTAAATCACTCATACTCAAGTGCATGTACGTCTCTCCACGTATCTCACCAATTGTCCGACGATTCGAATCCAAAATTCAAAATTTTGACGACAGCGCCGACGCGCGACGCGACGGCACACCGCACCGCGTCGTCGCCACCATCCGCCATGATGCCGACGACAGCCGCGCGCAGCGAGTTTGCGTTCGCGTCTCGTCCGGCGCTCGGCGTCGCGCGCAGACGCGCGACGGTCACGCCGAGACGCGCGGTGGTCAACGCCGCGCGCAACAACGGCTCGAATGACACCGCCGCGAAGCCGACGCTCGAGCTGGGCGCGTTCGGCGAAGACACCGCGCGATTACAACAAAAGCTCGCGGATGAGATGTTATTAGACGTTTCCGATGGTGGCGTCAGTGGGTGCGTCGATCGCGCGCGATGTGCGATGCGTTCTGGGCGAAAGATGATGAAAGAGTCGTTTGTGCGTTTTGAAATGTGGAGCTCAAAGTTGGAACGGATGCGCGAGAGATGGATATCGATCGATCGCGCATGCGCGCAAACGCGTGGGAATGATTGTGTTTATATGGATGTGTGTACTGACTGTGTGTATTTCGTCTGTAGGGTGTACGACGCGGCGACGATGAGCGCGGTGAAGACGTTGCAGACTCGGTATGGATTACCGGCGACTGGAACGTGGGGGCCGTTGGAACGAATGATGTTTGACGAAGCGAGAATTCATACCGATACACCAGTGCTAGAGGCGTTGGCGCCAGCGAAGACGAGGTTTAGCACGCATCAGGTGGTACAATCCGGGGCGGAGCTGTCGGCGTACGGCGGCGCGTCGAACGCGGTGGGTTCGGCGGCGGCGGGCGCCGCGCTTGGTCTGACCGCGGCATTCGCCATCGTTGCCGCGGACAATGTTCGACGTGGTGGATCGGCAACGGATATCGTGCATGACGCCGTTGATAACGTCAGCGCCTTGGTGGAGAAGATGCAGATCCCAAACATTGGACGACTCGCGCGCATGGCAAGCAGCGCCGTGTTTGGCGCACGCGATGCTGAACCAGTCTATGAGAATGGCGAATATTACGACGAAGGTGACGAACGCTATGGGCGAGCTTATGAGAACCATGGAGGGTACTATGACGACCGACGCAACCCGCGTAACGGTGATGGAGGCTCACCAGTGCCGCAGAATTTCGGCCCAGGCGGGAGCGAATCGTACTATGGATACGATGCGCAGTACCACACACCTCGCACGCGTCAAATGGTTGCAGGTGCAGTTGCTCCGCTAGCGCCCGTAGGTGCGCCGCACGGCAGTCGGGGATCGAAGAACGTTGGTGGAATGCGTCGCGGTGGTGGCGGTTCAAAGGCGGCGCGCGCACTCGCTGGCATGGACCTACAGCAGCGTCAGCAGCAACTCGTCAACTCTCCGGAAATCGAGGTTGAGCAAGCAGTTGCTGTTGGTGCCTCGTCTCGCCCCATGGCGACGCTTGTCGAGCGCGTTAGGCAAGGGTGGGATGCCGGAATGGATGCCGTCGGCGACATTATTCCAGACGGTATTCCTCTCATCGGTAACGGTAGTGATTTCACCGCTCGCGCCCAACGTGAGCGTGATCTCAACGCCAAGCTCGCTGAAGCCCGCTACTACGCTGAATTGGAGCAGCAAAAGCGTTTCAAGGCTGAAACTGCTTTCAAGCAAAGTCATCAAAAATGGCTCGACGCGCAAGCGGCGACGCGTGAAGTGCGCGCCCAAGCCGCGGCCACAGCTACAAAGTTGGGAGAGCTCGAAGAGAAGCTGTTTAGTGATGAAATTTTCAGCAACCATCCCGTGATGAACAAAGTGACTGAGCTCGAGAGCTTGGTCTTGGAAAATGAAACCTCAAAGAAGCTTGAAAGCAACATTGCTGAGCTTGAAGTCAACACATTCACGCGCGTGCAGGAGCTTGAAGAACAAGTTGCACAATTGGAGTCACAGCTTGCGAGCAAGCCAGATATCACTCCTGAAGTGCTCGCGCGATTAGAGGCTTTAGAGAGCGCGTTACAAAGTGGTAGTCAGTACGATGCTGATGCGTCGATGAAGCGCGCAACGGGTTTACAGCAAGACATCGCCGATGTCGGTGATGCATTAGAGCAGTTGAGAGGAGGTATGGAGGATGAATTGAGTCGGGTCGAGGCGCAACTCAATGGTTTGCGTCCGCTCATGGACCATGGCGCGGGACGCATTGATTTACTCTTTGCCAAGCTCACTGCTGTGGAGAACTCGTTGACAGCGGTGAGCGCTGGCGCATCATCGCAGATTGACAAGTTATCGACACAGATTGATCGCTTGGAAGCCTTGTTCGTGGAAACAAACAATGTTGTATTAGAGCCGATCCCCACTCCGGAGATCGAAGAAGTTATTCCCGAACCGCAAGTAGCAGAGGAGGACGTTGCGCAATTTTCAGGCGCCTTTGACGCTGTCGAAGACCAAGTTCTCATTGAAGAAGACGAACAAGAGTCTGCCGCCGATGCCGCGCAAGAATTCTTCAACCTTTTCCAAGAAAGTCAAGCTGCAGCTCCCATTTTCACTCCTCAGCCTGAGCCAGTGATTGAAAACATCCCCGCGCCAGTCGAAGAGAAGCAAATTTTGGAAAGTGGCGTCCTACCGCGCATCGCCACTGGGCGAGAAGTCATGCTTCAAGGCTTCCACTGGGAGAGCCACAACTTGGATTGGTACAAGATTGTACAAGACAGAGTTGGTACCATCAATAAAGCTGGGTTCACGCAAGTGTGGCTTCCGCCTCCCGCGGATTCCCTCGCGCCGCAAGGATACTTGCCCCGAAATTTGTACTCGTTGAATAGCGCGTACGGTTCTGAAGCTGCGTTGAAAAACTTGATTTCTACGTGCAAGGAATACGATGTTTTACCAGTGCTCGATGCGGTATTGAACCACCGATGCGCCACGCACAAGGGTGCTGGTGATAAGTGGAATAGATGGGAAGGTACAGGCATGGACTGGGGCGAGTGGGCGATTGATAATCGCAACCCTGACTTTGGGGGTCAAGGTGGTTCGCCCACGGGGGACGAATTCTCAGGCGCTCCAAACATTGACCACACCAACGCCAGAGTGCGCGAGGATTTAGCCAAGTGGTTTAAATGGTTGCGAAATGACATTGGCTTTGGTGGCGTACGTTTTGACTTTTCCAAAGGATACGGTGGTCAGTTTGCGGGGGAGTACATCAAAGCCATGAGCCCAGAGTTTGCCGTCGGCGAATACTGGGACACGCTCGCGTATGGCGCCGGATTGGAATACAACCAAGACGCGCACCGTCAAAGAATCGTCGACTGGATCGATGCTGCGGGTGGTAACTGTACGGCGTTTGATTTTACCACGAAGGGCATCTTGCAAGAGGCGTGTGGGCGATCGGAGTTTTGGCGTCTCATTGATAGCAAGGGCCGAGCGCCCGGCGTTATCGGTTTATGGCCGGCGCGCGCGGTGACTTTCATCGACAACCACGACACCGGATCCACGCAGGGACACTGGCCTTTTCCCCATGATAAAGTCATGATGGGATACGCGTATATTTTGACCCACCCTGGCACGCCGTGCGTGATGTGGGATCACTTCTTTGATTGGGGTGACCACATGACAAAGAACATTGAGACGTTGCTTGCCACACGCCAGCGTTCGGGCGTGCACAGCCGAAGTAAGCTTCAAATCATCGCTGCCAATGACGGATTGTACGCCGCAGTGATTGACAACAAAATGGCTGTCAAACTTGGACGCGATCACTGGCAACCTGCGGGCGACGACTGGTCGCGCGTATGCGGAGATCACGACTGGACGGTTTGGACCAAGTAAAATCTGACGACGTCGACGACCGATTTTGGACGCATCACACCCAACCACTAGCACCACCATTGAAGGACGGATCCGTCGGTTAGTACACTATTTAAATCACGTTCGTCCGTGCTGAAAAGCGCGATAACGACAGAGAGAGAGATAATATTATTACACGTTGTAATCCAATCCATGTACGCACGAGCAAACACAGTTGACCAACCAGAGCGCTTGGTCATCACTCCGCGACGCACCACCGCCCGCGCGTCGACGCGGTCTATCCTAGTCACACACATAGGTCACTCGCTCGCCGCTCGTCATCGCCATGGCGCACGCCCGCGTGGTCGTCGTCCCGTCGTCGTCGTCTTTGCTCGCCCTCGGCCGAGGACGAACCCAAAATAGCGCTACGCACCAACCGGGACACGTCGCTCGCGTCGTCGTCACGCGCGCGTTCGATGCGCCGACGCGCGCGCGACGGTGCAATGCATTTGATGGATCATCTACGCGCGCGGTTTCGCGCGCGTCTTCGATGCCGACGTCGTCGCGCAGAGGCGTAGCGACGCGCTTGGCCACGACGACGAAGAGCGCCGAGGAGTCGTCGACGGCGAACGCGGACGGTGATGCGGTCGTCATGGCGGTCAAAGTGCGCGATGTGTTAGCGATGATTTCGAATAGCGATGGTGGTATGAAGATGAAGGCGGAGGAGCGCGCTGAGGTGGACAGATTGTTGGAAGACTTGGGACGCGACGGTTTGAAGCGCGCGGTCAACCCAAACGACGACGCAAAGATTTTCGGGTATTACGACGTGAGCTACGTGTCTGTGGGGGCGAACCAGGTTGGACAGCCCGCTGGTGGGCGGTTTCGTAGTCCGCTCGGGCGGTTTCTGTTTAAAACCATTGGCTTGGAGCAAAATTTGTTTGAGCCAAACAACATTGAAAACAGAGTGGCGTTTACACTCTTTGGATGTCTACCGGGCGAAGTCACTTTGGAAGGCACATTTGCGCCACTCGAGGGCAAAGACGACGGTCGAACCGTGGAGGCATGCTTTGGCTCGCCTGGAATTTCCATCGCTGGTGGCCCCAAGCTTAGAATTGGACCAAAGTCAAAGGTTGTTTTGAGCACGACGTACCTCGACGACGACGTACGCATCGGCAAAGGAAGCCGAGGAAGTTTGTTTGTCTTCAAGAGAAAGAGCGCAGAGCAAGCGGCGCGAGATCAACGACGGTGGGGCGTCGGTGGGGTGGCTATCGCTGTGATGCTCATTACCGCCATCGCTCTCGGGGTGTACGGCGTGCAACAGCTCCAGGTGGCAAAGAACGTTTTGCACTCGTGCGGCGTCATCGCGGCTTCAGCCCTCTCTTTAGCAATGGCATACATCTTGCGCGATGGAGGCATTGTCGCGGAAGATGCGGACTTGGACGATGGTACGGTATTAGAACTCACAGCAGATCAACAAGCGTTCTTATCCAAGGGACGAAGCGATGGGGGTACAAAAGGTGAAAACGTCTTCAACATTTAATCGACGACGAGACGTCGCGAGTACCAGGTAGAGGTTAGAATTTCAATAAAATACAATCGGCGGCAAAATTTGTGCAAATCACCATGCCTTTGCGGCTTTCTTCCCCACGGCAACATCTACCGTGTCGTCGTCTTCTAAATCTAAATCCTCAGGCGTCGCATTCGCCGAAATACTTTCGCCATCAAAGAATAGCACGACGTTCGGTGAGCCCAACGCCGAGGCGACAATGTCCCAATCATTGCTCGCCTTCCAGTCACGCATGATGGACGTAAATGTCGATTTTATACCCACTTTACGCGCGTATTTCTTCCCAGTCGGCAGTTGAAACTGTATTGTAATCAATTCTCCCTCGTCGAAATCGTCCAGCGGATCTCGCGAGTCTGAATCGTCATCTTTGTCGTCAGCATCGCTTCTGTCTTCGAGGCCGAATTCACGAACGCTGTCGCTATCGCTCTCTTCGTTGTCCTCCTCCTCCACTGCCGCGACCGTGGGGCTCAAGAATACAGGCGACGGTGGACGCGCTAACTCGTCCACAGCACTCAACAGCGCACTTGCGCGACTCGACGCCGCCGCTCTCGACGTCGACGCGGTCATATTATCCGCCGACGCCGACGCGCGCGCAGAGTCAACCGTCGCGGCTCGTCTCTTTTCCGCCGACGTTGGCGTCTCCTCAGACGTCTTCGGCGGTGGCGTCGCCGTACATGAGTCCCGCCCACGTTTCTTCATCCGCGTCCGCGCGTGTCGCTGCGAGAGCATCAAACCGTCGTCGTCGTCGTCGTTTTCATCGTCGTCTGATGAATCGGAAAGATTTTGACCAGCGGCGAACGCGTTTTTGGGTTCTTCATCGCTCCATTCCGCGTTCACCGGGCCTTTGTGGTAAAATAAGCCATCTTCGGAATCTGACTCGGACGCGGATTCGTCGGACGCCATGAGGCGTCGACGACGACAGACTCCCGCCGCGCGCGAGGCGACGTGTGACGCGCGTTGTGAAAATCATGATGGAAATTACATTCGGGTGTGTTTGAGTTATACTACCAACGTTTATCGCGTCTCCTCACGCCGATGCCGCGGTAGCGGCGGATGAAAGAATGATACCGACGATCATCCCGTAAAGCGCTAAAGCCTCGGCGAAAATCAAAATCAAAATGACGCCGACAAACAACTTTGGTTGTTGCGCGTTGGCGCGCACGCCGGCATCTCCGACGATGCCGATACACATCCCCGCCGACAATCCTGACAACCCGCACGCCAAACCAGATCCAAGATGCGCGTAGCCTTGGAATAAAGTGTACGAATCCGGGGTGATGTTTGTCGAGATCACCACCGCGATGATCAACCCATAGATCCCGAGCACGCCCGCCATGACCACGGGAACAATCGATTTCATCACCAACTCCGGGCGCATCACACCCATGGACGCGATACCAACGCCTGCCTTCGCCGTACCGTACGCGGCACCCATGCACGAGAACACCAACGCGCTCATGGCGCCCATGAACCCAAAGAATGGGGCAATTTCATCTGAAGTCGGCATCGTTCAACAGTGTCTCTCGTGCGACGCGACGGCGTATGTGCGAATGCAAAACTAGAGTAGTTAACACACGCGAGGGTGCGTGTTCGTTGACTGTGTGCGCGTCGAACGGCGTCGAGCGGCGTTGACCGTGCGGCGCGGTGTGCCGCGAGTGCCGTGGGCGCCCTAACATAAAAGCCCTAAAACTTAGGGCATAGGGTACAGATCCTGAGCCCTAGCGGGCAACGGTCGCAACGTAGCGAGTTCCCGAACGCCACCATGACGCGCGTGGGCGACGTCGCGCACGCGCGTAATGGCGCCATAGCGAGCACATCAGCTCACATATACACCCCTCGAGTTGACGTGAGGTTTATCACGCGTGCGAGCGACGCATACGACGGTGAATGTGAGGATTACACGACGTGTGTGGAATCCTGCGCGGTGACGCATGGGACGGCGTCAGGGAGCGTGGTCGTCGGTACGGTGGAATCTGGCGCGCTCGGTGCGCGAAGTGAACGTATTCAAGTCTTTAGCGCGGGCGTTGGGCGAGTGGAGCCGTGGTGCTGGAGTCGAAGTGGGTGTGCGCGCGGGAGAGGCGCGCGCATCGCGACGGCGACGACGACGACATTGGTAGTCTATTACGTCGCAGAGGACGGTGTTCTTGACATAAATTCGCGAGTAGATGTTGCTCTTGATGATGCGGATGTGAAATTAGGCGCGGTTGTGGCGTTGGCGTGGACGAGAGATGGTAAAGGACTCGCGTGCGCGCGCGCTGACGGTTCAGTCGCGACGTATGGAGACGCCAGACTCGACGCCTGGAGCATCGTCTGGCGCACTCGCCTCGCCCCAGTGTGTGCGAGTAAAGATATTCGTCACGATAATATCCATATCAGCGTCGGGGATAACACCAAGAGCTCCATTGCGATGACCATAGGTGGAATATTCGCTTACGTCGCGCACGCGGATGGCGCAGTTGACATTGACGCGCTTCGACATCCAGCGCTCGTCATCTCCACAAGTTGGCGACATCGTTCGCTCGTCACTCTGTGCTGCGACGGAGCGTTGCGTCTTTGGTTGCATTCGTTCGGGAATCACGGTCCTATGGCGCTGACGCGGACGATTCAAACTCCGCTCGGCGGTCTTTCGCCCATCGTCGCCTTTGATTGGTTGGATGTCGACGACTCTAGCGACAGCCTCTACGACCACGCCCTCGTCGGTCTCGATGGTTCCAGCCGTATTCACGTATGGACGATGACTGATATCGAATCGTTGCATCCACTCACGACGCGGCGTCCAGATGTCACCCATCGCGGGTCGACAACGCTCGAACATTCGATTTTGCCGACGTTCGAAGACGCGCCGACGGTGCGAGCGAGTTTGCGTGGCACTACGGATGACATGCGCGTATTGTTAGCGTCGCATAGATTTGGCGTAATTATTGCTCGAACGAAAGTACACAATTCGGACATCCTTGAGTGTTTGTGTCGCGTGCAACTCGGCGGACACGAGACAACCATCGTGGACGCGTGTCGACATCCTTCGGAGGATGTACTGGCGACGTTGGACGCGTCTGGTGCATGTAAGATTTGGAAGCGCAACGCGCGTGGGTTGATTGAATTATTAGATTGCATGAGTGATCATTTACCTAGTCATTGTTCGGGCATTGCATGGGGCGAAAGCGTCGATGGACGAAGACCACCATTGTTGTTGACGCTCCAGGACGGCGTCAACGTCGCCTCCGTCTACATAGATTCAGAGACGGGCGCATGTATAGAAGTCAAGGATGAACTCGCTGTGCGCGATCGAGCGGTGCACGCACAGCGCATTGAGACGAGAGGTGTACTTCGTGATGCTGTTATGAGCGCGTATGCGCAAAGTAGCGCGCCCAGTGTCTTTGAGTTGTCTTTTGACCAGACTCGAGTGGCGTTCTTTGACGAGCGAGGCGCGTTGAACATTGGAACCATTACTGATGCGAAAAAACTGCAACTGTCGTGCGAGTGCGTGGATACGACTTTGCGCATTACAAGTTCGTCTGTGGGAGGAAATCTACGATGGTTTGATATGGGCGCTGGTGATTGTGCGCTTGCCGTGGCTGTCGGGACCCGACTCGAAGTCCACGCAACGTCGCCCCAACGTCACGCATCTACCGGTAAGTCATGGGCTTGCGTCGTGGCGATTGACGTACATGACTACGCCGAAGACGGTAACAGTGGATTTATTTCAAGCATTCAATGGAGTCATCGTGGAGATGTTATTTTCGCCACAATTGGGACGTCCATTCTCACCATCCGCGGTGACGGGACGCATCGAGACCTGGCCAAATTGGCCATGACAACTACTAAAAAGTTGCCGTCGTACCACCCAGACGTGTTGCACGATTGGCTCATGCGTGGTGAAGTATCGCGCGCTCGCACGAGCGTTCGGTCTGTGATTGAATACTTGCGCAAGGGAGATTTTACGGAGCCGTATGCATCTCTTCTGCCTGGGGAATTACTCGCGGCCTCAGAACATGCGCCAAGCTCGCCAAATGTTACGAGCGCGCCGAAAGCTGTTGAGGCGGCGGCGGCGCCCAGCATGGTTCCCGAATTCGATATGTCTGCGTTCGGGACGTTTGGCGGTGGACTCCCGGTGGCGGCACCTACGGCGACATTTTCATTTGGTGCGGATTTAGAACCAGCGTCGGCGGCAATGAGCTCGCCCACATCAAGGAGTATTAGCGGCGGTCTCATGACGCACGATCGTTTCACACAAACCGAAACTGAAGAAGCCACTGAGTTACTGAGCACGCGAGGCAAACATTTACGTTTAACGTCCACTGAGCGCATGGAGCTCCTTGGGGTGCTCGACGCGCTGCGCGGCATTGACGACAGTGCGAGCACGGCTCTAGACGAAGCTGGCCGACGGTTTCTAGCGCTCTGGAGTACTCGACGCTTGAGGCGGCACGCCGAAAGACATGACCTTGGAACTCCTAGCGGACAAGAATTGTGCTGGGCGAACCAATCCAGAAACACGGAAGCTCTCCTTGAGGCTATCATTGGTGATCAAACAAACGCTGACGTGAGCTGGTCAACGCTCAAACGTCTGGGAGTACCAATTTGGCTGCGACGCGATGAGGAACTTCGAAGTATCATTGAGAAATGCGCCAAGGCAGAGTTTGCACGAACTAAGAACGTCGACGACTGCGCATTACTGTTCGTTATCACCGGTCGAGTCAAGGTGCTTGCTGGATTATACAAGGCGACGCAAAACACGCGCTTGTACGAGTTTATGTGCCGAGACTTTTCCGATCAGCGTCATCGTGAAGCGGCGTTAAAGAACGCTTATGCACTGCTCTCCAAGCACCGCTACACTTTTGCGGCTGTGTTTTTCGTCCTAGCTGGTCAGTCACTCGACGCGGCGGCGCTAGTTTGGAAACATGAGCACGACTTGCCACTGGCGCTCGTCATCGAGCGACTCGCACACGTTGCAGAAGAAGGCGCCACAAAATCTCCGTCAACGCACCTCAGCAAATCCGCGGTGAACGTGCTAGAAAAAGATGTTGTTCCTACAACGCACGATTCATGGATGCTCGCAGCGCTTCATTCTCTTGCTGGCAATCACGAACAGTTTCTCACACAAGCGAAGATGTTGATTGATAGCGGCGACGAAGAGGCTGCTGATTTGTTGACATTTATTTCGCATGCAAACGAGAGTAGCGTTGCTGCTCGTGCTAAAATCATGGCATTAGACGCATCTAATACGTTGGCTATGTCAGTCGATGCGAAGGGAATGCCCTTGGCTGCACTTGAGCGTTTGGCAGATAACGCCCAAGGCGTCGACGTATTGACCAAATGTCGACTGGCTGTCGGTGCTATTTTGAGCGAAGAGCTGTTCCGTGATGTTCCTGATGCCGAATTTCAGATATTTACGCGTGCTCCTTGGAATCTGAACCTGGCGATGATGCAAACTTTGCTCAAAAGAAGGAGCGATATCTTCAACGCAAAAGGCTTTGATTGCTTTCAAGCCAAGCCACGCGAACCAAAATCACCGTCGAATGTTGTGCATGGGAAGTCGCCTTCTTTGCTACCTAGTGAAGTACTCACGGTGAAAATTCCGCGCGTACCGTCTGGACAAGATTTGAAAAGCACGGGTTCGCCGTCGGACAAGATCAATCTCGCACGAAACGCGTTCAGCAAACTGCGGACGATTCGCGTGAAGACGACGTCCAAGCGTCAAAAACACGTGGGTTCAATGGATGGTCCTGACTCTCCGACGACGCCGAGCACTCCTGATTACTACAGTGAAAGCACTCCGAGAGTCGAAGCTTCCGCACTAGATCGATGCTTGCGATCCCCTGTGACTGTTGCTGCGTTGCAAAACGATGGCTTTTACGATTTGTGCTTCAATCACGAGGTGCCATACGAACTTGGTTGTGCGAGTGTTCGACAGGGGTTATCGATTGTCAATCTTCGACAACTCAACAGCGCCGCGCAAGAATCAAGAAAAGACGCGTGGGCGGTGTTGCTTCGAGCACAACCGCCGATTGCAGGATTTAAGTCGCCCACAAATTCATGGCTCAACGCCGACGACTCGACGTCTACGCCATCCGGGCCAGCTTCTCCCCAACATGCACATGTTCGCGAACATGAATGGGCAACCCATGCGGGTCTAGATATGACATCACTCACGGGGATCATTCCACATTCTGAAAACGACACCGTCGGTCGAAATCGCAAGGTGATTAAACGCGAACCTGCAAATGACGTTGTCGCTCGGAGCGTCGCCGCGCATCCATCGCGAAGCTTCTTTGCCGTTGGCACCTCCATGGGCGGTGTACAACTTTGGAATTTTCACGGCGAAAACGCAGATAATGCGGCTGCTGTATTCTCGCTGGGAGGTAAGAAAGCAACTTCAGGTACCGGCGCGAGCACACGAGCGTTGGCGTGGTCACCTCACGGCGCTCGCCTCGCCGCGTGCGCGTCCGACGGCAACGTAACCCTCTGGCTCGGCGATGCACCCGACGTGGAGCCAGCGGCGAGCAAAATGTGCGGTTTTAAGGGTTGCAAAACCGAGGACGTGCTGTTTCTGTCCACGAACGTTATGGCTGTGGCGACATCGAGTGGTAGTTCGGCGTCTGGAGCGAAACCGGAATGCGTCGCGCTCTGGGACGCGCTCCAACCATTCAACGCGTGTCCAGGAATCTTACGAGCACACGCCGGCGGATGCACTACGCTCGCACAGTTTCCATCCCTCACTGCTCCGCACGGCGTGCCCTGGCCATTCTTAATCACCGGTGGGTACCATGGCGATATCGCCGCGCACGACTTGCGCATGCTCGGCGGCGACGGCGACTCCACCATCCTGTGGCGTTCGACCGATCCTCACACAAACTCCGTCACCTCCATCGCCACCATCCATCACGAAAACAATCCATTGATCATCGCCGGTGACAACGCCGGTGAAATCCGCGTCTACTCTGCGTTAGACGGCACATTACGTCAATCCATTCCATCCGCCCACGCGCAGCAGAAATTCCTCACCCCGCGCGGCGGCGGCGCCTTGGCCTCCGTTGGCGTCTCTAGAATCCTCCCAATCCACAATGGCGTGCTCTCCGCCGGTGGTGATGGGCTCGTAAAATGTTTCAGGCTCGATCGCGCCATGACATGACATCTCCCTCCTAGCGTGTACAATATCACACATTCCAACCCGTTGCTCGCGCCAACCGACGCCTTGGCGTCCACACCTCACCAGAGCCCATGATTCAACGTCACTTTGCTCCGCGCGTGTATTCGCCGTACCATGTCCCAAGTATCCTCCGCCGTGGCCAACTCGGCGCAATACTGGCGCATCGCCGGCATGTCCTACCTCAAATACGCCAACACGTGCGCCGAAGTCGTGCGCGCGTCGTTAAAGGAACCATTCCTCACGCAGGTGCGCGATCGATCGCGCAAAACCATCGCGTGACAACCGCTTTGTAACGTTCCCGTGACTGACGGATGACGCGATTGCGACGTACACACAGGCGAAAGGCCGCGAGACGGTGTATTACAAGATGACCAAGTGGTCCAAGGGCCAAGCCGGGGAGTCTGGTGCGTCGTTGAGCTCGTAAGCGCTTAGGGCTTGAATCGCGCGTCGGTTCGTTCCGTCGCGTTAGGTCGTTTCGTCGTCGCGCGGTGGTGGCTCGATCGCGCGCGTGCGTTGACTGACTGTCGTGCGTCTTGCTTCGTGTATTTGCGTCGCGTGTATCGTAGTGATTAAGGAGGTGATGCCCAAGTAAGTAGATTGCCGCGTGCGCGTCGAGATGTTCTAGTACCTGTAGTTGTAAAAACGTAAACGAGGCGACCGACGCGTCGTCGGCGTTCATTAATCCATCGCTCCTTCGCGTGTCGTCGTTGTGTTGTATTACAAGTAATCGTATAAGAGGTTAAAATCTATTGAAGCTCGGCGCGTTTGCACGACTGCAAGGCGTCGGCGTAGATTTGACACGCGCTGAGCTCGTCGGCGTGTCGCGCGATGCACTCACCGAACGCCTTCGCCGCGCCTTCGCACGCGTTCGCGGGTGCAGCACGCGCGGATGCATCGTTCGATGGTGATGCGGACGTGGCGTACTCGGACGAGCCGCCCATGAGAGCGCCCACGGCGGAGCGCCCGATGGAGCTCCCGGCGCCCCAGCCAAAGCCTTGCATCATGGTGGATGCCATCATGCCGACGAATGAGCCGCTGGATTGTTGGTTTTGCGCGCGTGCCGGGGGTGGAGCACCGCCAGATCGACGGGGTGGAGGTGCGGAGCGACGGCGACCCATTTTAGGGTGATGCGGTGAGGTGGGTGGGCGACTAAGTGTGAGGGGGAGGAGCCGCGAAAGAGGGTGATTTTTGGAGGATGGTGGGCATCGCGAGGCGAGGTATTTTGCGTGTTTGGATGCGTGGTGGCTGAATCAAATGAAAGAAATATATGCAAATTAAATGAATAGTAATGCAAGCGTCGCGCGTGTTGGCACGGGCGGGTAGAAACTAAGAAATCTAAGCGAAAGACTGCGCGGCTGCGGCGGCGCCAAAGGAAGGCGTCGGAAAGCTTTGGTCGTCTTCGTCTGCGGAGTTCTGCTGTTCATCGACGTCTTCAATGCCCGAACCGAATTCGACTTGGAATGTTCGCGATTGAGAACTGCTTGCGGACTTGACGCAGATTAAATCGCTCGACGCGTCGTAGTCGAACGTGACGGCGTCGCCATCCTTGGCAAAGCCGTCGAGCATGCACTCGGCTAAATTGTTCTCCAATAAGCCTCGTACGCATCGACGCATCGGTCGAGCACCGAATCGAGGCGAAAATCCGTTGGCGTAAAGCAAATCCTTGAATCCTTGCTCGAATCCGAGGGTGACGCCCTTGCTGAGTGCGCGTTTCGACACAGATTGTAGCATCAAATCTGCGATGGCGCTCACCTCGGGCTTTTCGAGCGGGCGAAAAATAATAATTTCATCCAAACGATTGAGGAACTCCGGTCTGTACTCCTTACTCAACTCGCGGCGGACTTGCGTTTGAAGCTTTTTGTACTTGTCCGCGTCATCGCCTTCGCCCGACATTGATTCTAAAATTTCTCGACTCCCGATGTTACTCGTCATGACGAGCATCGCGTTTGTGAAATCCACCGTTCTCCCTTTGCTATCGGTCAATCGACCATCCTCTAAAACTTGAAGTAAAATGTTAAAAACATCTGGGTGCGCCTTTTCGATCTCGTCAAGAAGAACTAGTGAGTGCGGGTTCGTGCGCACTGCTTCGGTGAGTTGACCGCCTTCGCCGAAACCAATGTACCCGGGCGGCGGGCCGATGAGCCTGCTCACCGAATGCGACTCCATGTATTCGCTCATGTCGATACGCACCATAGCTTTCTCGGCGCCAAAGTACGTTTGCGCCACAGCCTTGGCGAGTTCAGTTTTCCCCACACCCGTAGGACCGCTGAAGATGATGCTCGCCACGGGCTTGGATGCATCCGCCAGACCCGCGCGAGCGCGTCGAATGGCTTGGGAAATTGAACGCACCGCTTCAGTCTGTCCGATGACGCGCTTGGCGAGTTCGCCCTCAAAGTTCAACAAACCTAGGGATTCATCCGCACTGAGCTGCTGGACCGGAATTCCCGTCCATTGTGCGACGACTTCGGTGACGTGCGATACGTCAACAAGCGTAGAGTCGGATTCCGTGAGCTGCACGAGCGCGCCGGCTTCGTCGATGACGTCAATCGCCTTATCCGGTAAGAACCGATCGTTTATGTATCGTGTAGACAACGCCACGGCCACCGCGAGCGCCTCATCAGTAAACGAAACACCATGATGTTCTTGATACGTGTCTTTTAATCCACGTAAAATCGTCAACGACTGCTCAGGCGTGGGTTCCATCACGCGCACGGGTTGAAAACGGCGCTCGAGCGCGGCGTCCTTTTCTATGTGCTTTCTATATTCATCAATCGTTGTCGCACCGATACATTGTAATTCGCCACGCGCGAGAGCTGGTTTCATCAAGTTCCCAGCGTCCATACCGCCGTCTTCGCCTGTGCCGCCCGCACCGACGAGCATGTGAATCTCATCCACAAAAAGGATAATGTCCCCGGCTTCCTTTACCTCCTCCATGACATTTCTCATCTTTTCTTCAAACTCACCACGGTACTTTGTATCGGCTAACAACAAGCCAATCTGCAAGCTTACGACGCGTTTGTCTTTTAATCGATCTGGAACATTGCCATTGGCAATCATAATCGCTAAACCTTCGGCGATGGCTGTCTTTCCCACGCCCGGCTCCCCGACGAGGCACGGATTAGACTTCCGTCTTCGCACTAAAATCCGCATAACTCGTGTCACCTCTTCGTCTCTTCCGAGCACTGGGTCAAGTTTTCCAGCCTTTGCCTCCGCGGTCAAATCAATCGAACACTCTGCCAATGTTTTCTTCTTTGTCTTTCTCGCCTTTTTCCCCGCGCCGACGAGCTCGCGTTCGTTTGCGCCTGAAATTTCCCCGCGCAACGTCTTCACGTCGCACCCTAATCGCGTCACCAATACATCATACGCCCCACACTGCGCGTCATCAAGCATCGCCAACGCTATTTCCTTACTCGTCACGTCCCCACTTCCAGCATTCGCGCGTTCAAAGCATCGTTTCAACTCCTCCGACAACGGCAACAGCCCCTCTACAGACTTTGTCTTGGCGAATGGGTTCATGAACTCCAACTCACTCACGCCCGCACGATCGCCAATCGCCCTCCGCACCGCCTCCTCGCTCGCCTGTGACTTCATTAACGCCTTACTCGTCGGGTCACGCAATCGCGTCAGCGCCAAGAGCACGTGTTCCGTAGAACACTCAGAGCTCTTAAACTTTTTCGCAACCTCCATCGCATCCTTCACCGCGTTCACGCTATCGCCATCGAACGCTTCGAAGAACCCAGCGGCGCGCACGCACGCGCGACGAGGACGACGCGCAGACGCCGCATGCGTCGATCGGCAACTCCGCATCGCCGGCGGCGCGCGACACAGCGACTTCATCGTCAACATGATGGTGACGTGGGACGACGCACAGTGACGTCGTCATTGCGCTCCACGACCGATGTCAGCGACGCGCGACACCGTGCGCGTGGAACTCGCCCCGGGTGACATTGCCGTCGTCACCATGAACCGCCCGGCGCGGTCGAACGCGATCGATGACGCGATGTGGGAGGATTTACGCGCGACGTTTCGCGAGCTCGAGGTGAATGAGGATGTGCGCTGCTGCATCATTCGTGGTGAAGGGAGGAATTTTAACGCAGGGATCGACGTGACGAGCGTGGAGGGGGTGTTTGGGATGCTAGGAGATGATGCGCACGCGCTTTCGACGTCGTGCGGCGGGGCGTGCGAAGGGCGTCGTCGGGAAAGGGTGTTGGCGCGCATCGAGCGACTACAGGATGTCTTCACGGCGTTGGAGCGCATTCGAGTTCCAGTGATTGCCGCAGTGCGCGGGGCGTGTTACGGCGCCGGTGTAGATTTAATAACGGCGTGTGATATTCGATTGTGCGCGAGCGATGCACGCTTTTGTGTGAAAGAGGTGGATTTAGGCATCACAGCGGATGTCGGCACGTTGCAGCGGTTGCCGAGCATTGTCGGGCACGGCGCGGCGATGGATCTTTGCTTGACCGCACGGGTAATTTCTGGGGAGGAAGCCAAGCGCATCGGTTTGGTGAGTGACGTGTGCGACGATGTTGATGCGCAGGCGATGGCATTGGCGCGCATGTTGGCGGAGAAGAGCCCGTTGGCGGTTCGAGGCACCAAGCGCGTGCTACTACGACAACGGGACAATCCATCCGTGCGCGATGGTTTGCACTACGTCGCCACGCACAATGCGGCGATGTTGATAAGCAATGATTTGCAGGAATCGATCGCGGCGCGATTCGAAAATCGTCCCCCAATTTATGCAGCTAAGCTCTAACAGTAGTATTACACGCGCAGCAATACGGGTAGTTTCTAGACTTGAAAATTAAGCAGGACAGTGTTATCGAGCGCTCAAACCTTCATACCGTGGAACAAACGGCGTTAACAACGACGTCGACGTCAGGCTATACGTCGATGGATCGCGTACGAGATCAAAACACAACAACTCCATATCATCATCCGCATATGTTTTACCGTCGCTTCGCGTTTCGAGCGACGACCACGACCGCGTGCTTGCGCCCACTAAACCTCCCTTCCTATAAATCTCCCAAACCTCACGTCCAGCCGCAGTCCAATCCAAGACTTCAATCACACCGTATACGCAATCTCCACGCCAATACGTCTCCAGCACGCGATGGCTCGCGGTGTCCTCGCGCACAGTTCGAAACCGCGTCGCGTCGCTCGCGAGCGGGTGCTCAAACTCCCCAAACGCCCTCTTCTGCGCCACGTGCGTCGACGCGTACGCCGCGAGCTCTCTAGCCAAGATTGGCATCGGATACACCCGCCCGTTACGATTCACCGCGTCGCCGCGCGCGAGCACACCGTGGAGCACGAGTCGGTTGTCATTCGCCTCGAGCGACTTTTCGAGTCCCTCGAGCCTCGCGCGACGCGCCATGGCGGCTTCAACCTCGAGCTCGTGCTCGACGGTGTGCACGGACACGCACACACCCATGTCGGCGGCCGTCCGCGCCCGTGCGCGCGCGCGTTCGCGGTCGGCGCGCGCCAGCGAGTGGCGCTCGCGCGAGGGCGCTTTTCAGTCGCCAGTGCTCGTCGCACACCCAACGCCCGCGTCGCCGACCGCGAACGCGCACGCACGCACGCACAGCGCCGCCGCCCCGCTACCGACGTCATTGCCGTCGTCATGGCGACGCTCGAGGCGATCAAATACTCGCGCGGCTCGCTCGAGCTCCTCGATCAACTCGCGCTACCGCAGCACACAAAGTACATTCCAATCGCCTCGTGCGATGAGGTATGGCACGCGATTCGCGACATGAACGTGCGCGGTGCGCCTGCGATTGCGATAGCCGCGGCGCTTGCGCTCGCGGTGGAGCTCGATGCGCGACGGGAGACGTTTACGAGCGCGGTGGAGGTTGATGAGTTTACGCGCGAGCGGTTCGATCACGTGTACACGTCGCGACCAACAGCGGTGAACTTGGGTGAGGCTCGAACGCGGATTCAGGCGATTTCGCGCGCGTTGAGGGATGGTGACGTGAGCAGTGCAATTGAAGGGGTGATTTCTGGGTGTGAAAAGATGATGGAGGAGGATGTGGCGTCGTGTAAAGCCATCGGAGCGCACGGAGCCGAGGCGTTGTTGCGCGCGGCTGGGGCGAAAGCCGGGGCGAAGATTTCGGTGATGACGTGCTGTAACACTGGATCGCTCGCCACGGCGGGGTATGGCACAGCGTTAGGGGTGATTCGCGCGTTGCATGAGTCGGGAAGGCTTGAACGGGCGTATTGTTTGGAGACGCGTCCGTACAATCAAGGCTCGCGGTTGACGGCGTACGAGTTGGTGTACGAAAAGATTCCTGGGACGTTGATTTGTGATAACATGGCTGCTGCCTTGATGGCGCGTGGGGATGTCGATGCTATTGTCGTCGGTGCCGACAGAGTTGCCGCAAATGGAGATTTTGCGAATAAAATTGGCACGTACTCGCTCGCGGTGAACGCCAAGTATCACGGCGTGCCAATGTTCACCGCGGCTCCAGTGACGACTTTAGATCCAGCTACCGCGACTGGGAGTGATATTCATATTGAAGAACGCCCAGCGACGGAAGTCACACACTCGCTCGGGCATCGCATCGCCGCGGAAGGTATTGATGTGTGGAATCCGTCATTTGACGTCACTCCCGCCGCGCTCCTTGCCGGCGTCATCACCGAGCACGGGGTGATTGAAAAGGATGTTCGAGGCGTGTTCCCGGTTGGAGAGTTTGTCGCCAAGGTCAAAGGCGGTGACGTCGTGCAAAGTGTATTATCTGGACCTCCTGGTTTCATCGCACTCAACTGCGAAACGGTGTTGGACTACGCGGCGAGCAAGGAAAGCGTGGCAAACGTGCTGGGCGGGGCGGCGACGCGAAGCGCCTGGACCGCGAAAGAAATCGGTGATGGCAACATTAATTTCGTGTACATCATCACAGGCGCGTCGCCGGATAAGTCAGTGATTCTCAAACAGGGCTTACCGTACGTACGGTGCGTCGGTGAGAGCTGGCCGCTCACGCAAGAACGCGTACGTTACGAAGCCGAGGCGCTCATCCAGGCACACGCGTTTTGCCCAGCGCACGTTCCCGAGGTGTACATCTACGACCCGACCATGGCGGTTATCGTCATGCGCTACCTCGAACCGCCGCATATCATTCTACGAGGTGGAATCATCGAAGGCAAGGTGTATCCTCGATTAGCCGAGCACGTGGGGGAGTATCTCGCCACAACGTTGTACAAATCCTCAGCCTTTGCTGTCGGAGGCGCCGGACTCCGCCGCGCGCGTCAAGCGTTTGGGCAAAACGAAGACATGTGTGAACTCACCGAACAGGTGATTTTCACCGAGCCGTATGGTAAGGCGGATAATAATCACTGGACGACGCCGCAACTTGACGATATCGTGAGTGAAATTCAGTCAGATGCCAAACTCAAGCGAGCGATAAACGCGCTCAAGGAAAAGTTTATGACTGAAGGTCAAGCCTTACTTCACGGTGATTTACACACTGGGTCGTTGATGTGCACCGAGAGTACGACGTTTGCGATTGATAATGAATTTGCGTTTTACGGCCCCATGGGTTTTGACATTGGTGCGTTCTTAGCGAATCTGTTGTTGGCGTATTATTCCCAACGAGGATGGGCAAAGTGCACGGGTGAAGACCGCGGGTCCCAACGAGAGTGGTTGTTGAGCGCGTTTAAATCTACGTGGAAGGTGTTTGAGACAAGATTTTTGGAGCAATGGAACGAACAAGGTGTGAGAGATGACCACGGTGGGTTGTCGCCCGTTGCACACTATGGGAAGGATGTCAAAGACGGCGCCGACGCGCTCGAGGCGCATCAGCAAACTTTCATGCGCAAGGTGTGGACAGATAGCTTAGGATTCGCGGGAGCGAAGATGATTCGCCGAATCATCGGTATCGCACACGTCGCGGATCTTGACAAAATCTCCGACGACGACGTACGCGCACAGTGCGAGCGCGCGGCGTTGAAATGCGGACGAGCACTCATGCTCGAGGCTTCAACGCTCAATCCAGAATCAGTGATTGACATCGTGCAAAGCATGGAATAGCAACATTTTACTAGTATTACAATCTTTGAGTGAGTAATAAAACGAATAATAAAACAAACAACGTTATCTCGTCCGACGATCTACATTCGGACGTTTTCGACCATCGCGTGGAGTATTCATGGAGACCTGCTGCGACTGCGATGTCGCCGAAGGTCCCAGCGCTAAACGTTCTCGAGTGATTTCCATTAAACCAAACGGAGAAATTGGGGCGAATGAGATCTTCGCTCGATCTCGCGAAGCTGCATCCGCAAAAGCTGCTTCGACTTGCCGATAAATTTGCTCTCGCGAGGTATTTACATTGATGAAATCAATAACGATAATACCTGATAAATTACGCCGACGAATTTCAGCCGCCGCGGTTCTGGCGGCGGCGATGTTTACTTCGGCTACACTGATACGACTCGAACCCATATTGACGTCAATAGCCGTGAGAGCTTCTGTGGACTGAATGACTAACTCGGCGGAGCTCGTTTTCTGAATCGGTACGCGCTCGAAAAAACACGAATCTAAAATCTTCTTCATCATTTGATTTGCGCCGAGGCGCACTGTCGTGTGCATGTCCTCGTCTCCTGCGCGCATGAGGGCGATGCTCTCATTCATTTCCGCGAGCATCCTCTTATCGGGTACGACAATGCTGGAAATGTTCATCGAGCATAATTCGCGCAACACCAAAGCTTTGAAGTCTTGGCTATCTCTCCACAATAAGCGCGGCGTAACCATCTTATTTGCCGCGTGAGCTTTCCACACACTTCGCTTGGCGCGACCGATGATGGACTTCCACTTCTTTGTCAGCGTCGCAACTTCATCTCGCAGAGCTTCCGTTGGCGCGTTTAGCGCCGCCGTGCGCATAATTAGATGAGCACCACCGCCGACGAATGTGCATCGATCATCGGTAAAATAAGGCTTCATGTATTGCCGCAATAATGTCTCTCCTAAATTCGCGAGCTCGTCGCGGTTCAACACGGAGAGCTTTTTACTCGTGTGCGCCGAAATACCATCTGCAGTACCCTTCAACACGGTGAACCTCCCAGTGATTGAGGGCTCGGCCGTGGCCACCGGGCCTTTAAACTCTGTGGCATCGCGAATGATTTCAAGAATGACAGCGTCGCCATAGCCATACATGCCGTACGCGCCTTTGGAGGCACGACTTAAACGTTCGCGCATTGAGCGAATACTCTGTCCTCCTGATGAATAAATGCCACCATCTATGTCGTCATCTGATTCATCATAACTTCCGCTTTTATCACTGTCATCCTGTTTGGCTTGTGCTTTCCACAACGCCGCAGGAGTCGACAAGCCATCTCGCAAGAGCACCATTTTCCCTTTGCTTTTGCTCGTCGGCTGCGCGGCGCAGCTCACCATGAGAGATTTCATATTCGGCACCTTATTCACAATCACGCCGAGGTAGACATCGCCCACGCGCATGACATCATCTCCATCGCGTTTGTTCCCAGTGTTATCCAGCATTTCAACCACGACTCCGTCTTCGACCACCACCGCGCGTTCGTCGCTCGGAAACCAAATTTCTGTCTGCACCGCGCCACGCTGACCCATTTCTCGTTTCGTCAAACTCGCCCCGCCAGTGTGATACTGCGTCACGCGCACCATGGCCGGCTCATTCATTCGAAACGTATCCATGAGCGTCGAATACTCTCGCCGAGACTCGGGCCATATATCCATCACCTCCGCGTTGAAGGCATACGTGGGCAGTTTCAAAACGCTCGTCCCGCTCCGCCAAACAAAACTCGGCCCCGAACTATGCACATCATCCACGATGGCGTAGTTATACTCGCAAATCACCGGAAAATCACCATCCCCCGCGTTCGCTCCGCTCGCGGGAAGCTCCAACAACACCGACGTCGTCCACCAGTCGTCGCCCTCAGACGTGCACCGAGCGCCACCCGCCAGCGCGTTCCACTTTCCCAACGCCCCAATATTCCCAACTAAAACCACACGCTGCCCAAACCTCGTGCGCTTCTGCACTCTAAACGTCACGATACACCGTCCCGCGGCACCGACGAGCCCCCATTGTCGTGCACCGCGATCCACAGAGGCGTACCCGTTCGCATCCGCGCCCCGACGACTCCCGCCTCGCGCAACCGCCGAAGAATTCCCCGAGCTCACCCCACGCCCATCGTCCTCATCCTCGTCCGCGGGCGCAGACGCACGCACGATGACATCCGCATCAATCACCGCGTCGCGCACGTCCACGAACGCGTCGTCCTCGAGCGCGCGACGAAGCAAACGCGCGCGCGGAATATCCCATGTGCGCTGCCAGCGCGGCGGCGACGTTTTACCCCGCACACCCGTCGCTCGCCGCGCGTCCGCCCTCGCCGCGCACGCGCGTGGTGCGAACGACGCGCGCGGCGTCGCCTGCGGCGTCGCCTGCGGCGGCGACATCGCGTGCGCGCACATCGACGGCGGCGCACAATGCGGTTGCGCTGAGATATTTTCAACCGAACACGTGCGCCGCGCGTCATTGTCGAGCGCGCGGCGTGCGACGGGCGCGCGGCATGGGGTGCGCGTCTGGGAAACCCATCGCGAATGATGTTGGCGTCGTTTCCGGCGGCGAACGCGGGGCGCCGACGGCGACGGCGGCGGTGACGACGAGGGCGGAGTCGACCGGCGAAGGTGCGGGAGGCACATCCATGGCGTGCGTGATGCGCGACGATGCGTCGAATGCGCTAGCAAATGACGCGGCGTACGCGGCGGTGGTTGCATCGCGTGCGAATGCGGCGTCTAAGCGCGTGTGCGAGCGCTGGGGTGTCGAACCCGGGCGGGCGACGTATCGTTTCTGGTTGCGAGAAGAGACAGTGGTGTCGGCGCTCACGGAGGATTTACACGGCGCCGACGTGCGCGTGGATGGTGGTGATGCGTCGTTGATGATGTGCACACACGGGGAATTAGAAGCGCCGTGTGGGATGTATGTTGGTGACGTTGGCTCGGCGATCGTTGCGCCTGTGGTGTACGCGGTGGACGTGTATTTAGCTGTTGACGGCGTAAGTTTTACCAACGGGCACGTGTGCGCTGGAGAGCCAGACTTTTCGAAATTACAAGCGATTCAAAGCGCATTGTCGGTGTGTGCGAACGAGAATGAACGCGTGCTTTTGGAGAGGGCGTTGAAGGATGGACCGAAGGATGGATCGACGCCGTGGTGTACGGTTGTCGGCGACCGGTTCGGCGTCGGCGCGCACTTGTGTCATTTGCCTTTAATGTCCGATCACTTAGACGGGGCGATTCTAGATCCATATTCAAAGATGTACGCGCATTCATTGATGTGGAAATGGACCGATGTCTGCAAGAAGATTGGTGCGGGAACGCATACGGTGACGATTCGATGCGCGCCGAGAGGCGTGCTCGGCGTCGCTTCAAACGACTCGTGCGTATGTCGAGTGATGGGAGACAAGCCCGAAGAAGATTTCATGCGCGACGCTGGATTTAGGTCGTTCATTCAGTCGTTAGGTAGTAATTTATCGACATCGTCAAACGCCGAGGGTATGAAGTCGACGTTTTCGCTGACACTCAAGGAGGAGCATTGCGTCGGCATCAAACCAGAACGTCGAGCGCAGGAGTGGGCGGACGACTGGCCCGAGGATGAAATCGCTGAGTGTTTCACGATTGCGATGAGTCTTGCAAATACTGGTCCACCTGGGGCAATGGCACGATCGATGGTTCCCGGAACACCGCTCTGTGCGCACATTATTCTCCCCACGACTGATGGCACATCTGGCATCGCCGCGATTGAAGACAAGGCTGGCAACTTACAATTCCACGAGTTCCATGCTTGGGGACTTTATCAGAGCGCGGGCGCCGACCCGGACGCGCGCACTGCGGCACAAATTAAATTTCGATGCGTCAAGTATGAAAACGACGAGGGTGCTCCTACGCAATGGGTCGCTGAGGCTTACGGTGCGCGACCGTGCAATGGTTTGATGTTGAAAAATAAATACGTCAGTGAAGCCATAGCGCGCGACAGCGCGCGTATCCCTTCTTCACCCTAGCTCTCAAATATTGAAATATATTTACACACTAGAATTTAACCTACTTTGCCGCGCCATATGATCCTGCTGATCCGACGTCGTCCTGGTACTCGCTAAACAACCATTCTTCGTATCTCTTTTTGTCACTTGACGCGTACAACATGAATCCATTGACAATCAATGACGCGATGCCAAGAAACGCAACGCCCGCACCGAGAGTCGTAGATAACGTCAAAACATCAAAGCGACGGCCGTTACCGTTGATTGAAAGCCGGATACGTGGGCCGTACCCTTTCACGAGCAGGCGCACATCCTTATTCGCTCCGTGCTTGTAAAACGTGACACCGTCTCGATCCGCTGGCTCGCCGACATTTCGTGCGGAAATCCAGCGAACATTGTATCCTTTTGATAGGGTGTTCAAAGGTGAATCTACACGGTGAAGTTCAAATGGAGTTTCTGGCGCGCATCTTTCGACGCCCAAGTCCAAGTTGCAGTCAAAGTTGATATCCAAGCGTCCATCGTAACCCTTTTCGGCGATATCGCCCACGGTAATGCCCCCACTCGCGAGTAAATCATTCACGGTGAATAAGTTCCATCCCATCGTAGGCGTTGTGCCGTTCAAGTTACTCCAAGAAAGCGTCTGCCCATCGCCACCGACAATCCCAGGAAACTCAACCGTCATGCGCACGAACACGGTGAACTCGCCAATATTTTTAAGTTCGCGCGAGATGTCGTCTTCAGGCTCCCCCGGGCACCATCCATCCACTAAACATCGTTTAGCACCATCACTCGTCGCCACACATTCACCAGTCATCAATCCACTCGGGCTAAACTTTCCAGCGACGCACACGCCCGCGTCGTCTTCGCACGCTTCGCTCGAATCCGTCCCCGGACACGTCCCTCGCGCCTGCAACGTCTGTGAAAGCGACGTCGCGATAAAAAACCCAGATGGTTCGTACGTTACCAAATCATTTGCATCGTACACGAACGTCTCACCATCCACCTCAAGCGTCGCCTGCCCTTTCACTTTGAGCCCGACGTTCCCCGCCGCTGGAGCGTGCAACTGGTGCCCGTGATGCGTCCAAATCAACACATACCCGACGTACGCGCACACCGCGAGCACGAGCGCGTAGTACAACATCCCAAGCCGCCATGATTTAATCACCACCGACTTTTGCGTCGTGTACGCCAGCGCCATGACTGCGGAAGTCTCACCGTCTCTGGGTGTTCACGCGCACGCAAATCGTCGCTCGCGTCGTACGCGTCGCGCGACGACGAGATCGAGATCGCGCGACGATGCCCGCCGTGAATTCCCTCCGCACTCGCGCGCGCGCGGTCGCGTGCGATCTCGTCGAGGCGCGGTGTGACGACGCGCGCGTTGCAATCGAACGTACATCGAAAGTCGCAACACGAAAAAACAAGTTCCGCAATCGAGTTCCGCGAGATCTCGGCGCGCGATTGCATGAAAACGCCGACGCGTCGACCGTCGACGACGCCGACGATGCGTCGCGTGGACGCGGAGGATTCCGACGACGCCGTGCCAGGGGTGACGAACCTCGGCGTCGCCGCGCTCGGAGCGCTGGCGCTCGCGAACGTGGCGCTCGGTATCTTGGGGATCATCTTATTGGTGCTCGGCATGCGCGAGAGCGGGCACAGCGCGATGGATGCGATGTTCGCCAACGGAGGGTTGAATGATACGTTATTTGAGAAGCCTGATGATGCGGCGTGCGTGATCGGGGTGTTGCTCATGGCGTTGAGTGGATACGGGTTGTTTGGATTGTGGAGGAGGAGTAAGAGCGTGCTGATGATTTATCACGTGTGGGCACTCGTGGCGTTCATTGTTGTAGTGTATGCGTGCGCGGTGATGAATATATATAAAGATGCGAGTGGAGCGATGGTGAGAAGTTACTGGCAGACGTATAGGGCGAATCATAACATTACCGGGGTGCACTTTCGAGCGGTGAGTGGAGCGGTAGTGCACATGGATGACGCGAATTGGAGGCATGAAATGATGGATATGAAGGTCAAGGCGCGATTGTTCTTGCGCACCGTGGCGTCATGTTTAGGGGCGAGTATGTTCTTTTTGCTCACCGCACTCGGAACGAGCGCGTACATTATGGGATTGAAATACACGGGCGTGCGAGTTGGCATTGTGACGAATGTGGCGGGCGTCGTGTTCGGATTAACTTTGTTTGTGTTGTGCTATTTCGTGGCAAAATCGACATACAATGTTCCGGATGCGATTTCAATGAAAATGGATATCGCATTCGCGTGTCCCGGGGGAGTGTATGAACCTGCTAACGCGCAGAAATTGGAAGAGTGTATTCGTCACACGCCAGATTTGATCTTTCAAACTACGTCGCACAGCGGTAGACGTCGACAGCTCTTGGCAGCGTCGAACACGACTGCGCATCCACCTCCGTCTCCGCCAAGTCCTCCTCCGCCAAGTCCTCCTCCTCCACCACCCTCTCCTCCACCACCCTCTCCTCCGCCAAGCGACTGGACGGCGTCGTCGGTTTGGACGTTTGAGCAAGGACATCACAAAGTTTCTGCCGAACAGTACAACGTTACTTTTAAGCTTGCCTTGACTGGTATTAGTGGCGACGACATGAACGAAGAATTCAAGCAATGGGCCGCGCAGAAAGTGGCGTCTTATGGCGAGGTTGACGTGGACAAAGTGTATGTTTCCGAGATGGTGGCCGGTGCGGAGCACCCGATAGGCGGTCGGTGGGCGCCAAGACTACTCGCCGCCGCGGCGTTTATGGTTGTCTTCGTTAACATGTACGGACTGGCAGCTATTTACATCACGCAGACTAAGATGCTTCTAATGGGTCACTTTTTCCTTTCATTCGTGTCGTTGTTATTGTTGGTCATCGGTGCTGCCCTCGTCGGGACGCACGCGGATGCGACCACGAAACTCATCTCGAATAAATGGCACGCCATTCAAAACAACGTCGTCGGCGTAGGAGTCGAGCCCAGTGATGCCGGTGCATTCGCTCGGGCACACTTCAAAGCGGCAGCAGCTTTGGGAACGACGCTCATCATTTTGCAAATAGCCTCGATGATTGCGTCTTTATTCAACTACTTTTCCGACGAGCCAACGTACTCGTTACTGACGCCTCGCACGCAAGGTCGAAACAACGGCGCGGTGAACGCGATGTTTCGACCTACCGAGCTCGATAGCGAGTATGATGAAGAGTATGGGAGACGTGGTTTCTTGAGTCAAGAGCGGGCATCGCATCAACGCCGCGGAAGCGACGGTGTGGTTCCCTTGAGTAATCTCGTCTCGCCTGCGAACAAACACTTCTCCATTGATTAAAAAGGCATGCATATACCGTTAGAGCATCAATGAAAAGCAATGTACATATAAGCTAACGCCATCATTCTATAACAATCTACGTGTTCTAAACACTTTCGCTACCATGTCTACGAGTCTTTAATGTACTCGTCGATGCCAGCTGAGGCGACGTGCGCCGCCAAATCGCCGACATCTGCGCATGAATCATCAAACGGACGCCACGCGCTCTCTGGTGGGTGCTTGAACCGTATCGTCCGGCCATCGCTAATATAGCTCGCGCTAAAATTGAAACGAACGATCACGCGCGTCTGCGCCTCCAACGCCACCGCCGAGGCTTTCGGCGACCGGTGCAACGCCGCGGCGTCTTCAAATATTACCAACGCGTCGCCCTTCGCGTCAATGGGCACGAAATTCCCCGCGCGTACGCCACACACCGCGCGAGATTGATTTTCAAAATCCACGTCAAACGAATCCACCGTCATCTCTCGAGGCATCGACGACGACAACGTCAACGCGTGCTCAAACCAGGTCGCTCCGCACGCGTCGACGTCATCCTTTGCCAGCGCGTGCGCGATGTACCCACCCGCGACGTACCCATCGCGATGAAACCCACAATTCGTCCCTCGATGCGGCGCAAATAATTCAACGTCCCCACGAACGCGCACATCATCGAGCGCACCGCTCCATTGAAACACGTCGAATATCTTCTCGCGCACGTACGTCGACAACGTCCCAACCGTCGATCGAGGCATCCCATTCGCGTCATCGAACACGCACCCGTGCGCGGTGTCGCACGCGAACGCGTGCACACCGGGACCGAGGCCATCCCACGGCGCGCATTCGCCGCGTTCGCGGCGTTCACCGCGAACGACAAGGAGCGGCGGCGGCGCATCCGTCGCGGCATCGGCGCGTGCGCGATAGTACACCACCGTCACATTCGCCGTCTGCACCACCGCGACGTCGACGTCGGCGCCGTACGCGACATCGCGAGACATGCGCGCGACGGCACTCGCGCCGCCCTGTGTGCGCGCGGGCGTCGTCGTCGTCGACGCCGACGATGCGCGTCGACGAATGCGGCGGCGGCGGTCGCGGTGCGCTTTACACGTCAGCACCATCAGATGTCGACGCGCGTCGCGCCTCGCGCGTCGCTCGCGCGTCGCGCGCCGCGCGTTCGACGCCTCGCGCGCGTTCGCGCCGCACCGCGCGATGGCGCCGACGAGCTCGCGCGGTTCGTGCGCGCGTTCGACGGCGATGGGATGGCGGTTGACGAGGAGCTCGATGCATTTCTCTCTCGCGCGTGCGTCGGCGCGAGCGCGCGCGATGTGATCGCCATCGCCGCGGATGCGTTCATGCTGTCCGAAGTGCCGCCGTCGACGTCGAAGAAGGCGGCGTCGGCGGCGTCGGCGGCGGTGACAGGGGCGGAGCGCGCGCGGCGCGGTCGAGCCGCGTCGGCGATGAACGCGGCGGCGTCGGCGTTCGCGCGGATGGGCAAGCCTCGCGAGTGCGAAGATCTCATGCGTGGGTTCGCGCGGTACGGCGTGACGCCCGATGTCGTGACGTGGTCGATCGTGATTGCCGCCAAGCGACGGAATGGGGATGATGTTGGGTTGATTGTAGAGGAGGCGTTGGCGGATGTCAGACGCGGCTCGCGCGCCGGGAGGAAAAAGAAGAAGGTATACATTCACGAGGACGTTCGGGCGAGCGTTGAGGTGTTGATGGATGACGCGGATGATGGGGTTGGGGCGTTGAATAAGCCTGCGGGAATGCTGACGCATGCGAGCGAAGGTGCGGGGAAATCGGCGACGCTCGTGGACGTGGCGATGGACATCTTTTCTGGTCGCTTGAGCGAACTTAACGGATCTGATAAGCGCGGCGTGGTGTCGAGATTGGACAAGCCCACGAGCGGAATAGTGATACTCGCGAAAACAGACGCCGCGCACGCCGAGCTGTGTACGCAATACTACCAGCGAGATGTGCGCAAGACGTACGTCGCGTTGGTTGAGGGCGTGCTCGCCGACGAAGACGGCGAAATTCATACGCCGCTCGAGAATCGACCGGCGACGAGCGCGTGGACGCGCATCGAGACGTTTGAATCCGCCTCTGGTGCGTCGTTTTCGCTCGTTCAAGTGCAGCCGAAATCGGGACGGTATCACCAGATTCGTCAACATATGGCGTCGATCGGGCATCCGCTCGTCGGCGACGTCGTCTATCGTCGCAAGACATCGAGTCCCGCCAAGTCGCCGCCGAAATGCGTCGTCGAAGCGCTCTCTCAAGGGAAACCCGGGACGATATTTTTCTTGCATTGTGCGCGAGTTAGTTTAGTATTTAATGGGCGCGAACGCGTGATCGAGGCGCCATTGCCGGTGGCGTTTGAGAAGTTGCTCGCGCGCATTCGATCCGAGATGAAATAAAAACAAAGTGTATCACAAGTGTTGAACCTCATTCGACGACGCGCGCGACAATGGATGATGCAGAACGGACGGAACGAATGGACAATCTCGGGAAGCTACTGTTGGCGATGGATGAACTCGATATTCTATCCAGAGTGCGACTTTTACAATGTGTAATCGAGCATGTAATGAATATGAAATGAACGAATGGTGTGTGATATATATTAATGGCGGGTGCGCATGGTTTGCAAAATTCCGTCCGCATGCTCTCTAATGTTTTCCTACTTGTGCTGTGCGAGCCTACATCGGGTAGCCCGAAGCGTCCATGGCGGAGCCTCCAGCCGCGGCCGACTCCATGTTTTGGTCCTCCGGAATTTCGCAAACGACCACGTCGGACGTAAGGAAAATCTTGGCAACGGAGCAAGAGTTTTCGAGCGCGCATCGGATAACCTTCGTCGGGTCAATGATACCAGACTCCATAAGGTCTTCGAATTGGCCGTTCGCAGCGTTGTAACCAAAGTTCGGATCCTTAGAAGCCATAACCTTCTCGACGGTGACGGAGCCGTTGACACCGGCGTTCGTCGCAATGAGACGCATCGGGTACGACAACGCGCGCTTGATGATTTCCGCACCAACCTTTTGCTCGTCGTTATCCAACTCATCCTTGATCTTGTCAACCGCCGCCGCGAGCTTCAACAAGGTGCAGCCACCACCGATGACAATACCTTCTTCAACCGCCGCCTTGGTGGCGTTCAACGCATCCTCCACACGAAGCTTCTTCTCCTTGAGCTCAGTTTCCGTTTGGGCACCAACTTGAATGATGGCGACACCACCCGAAAGACGCGCCGCACGTTCGTTAAGCTTCTCCTTCTCGTAGTCCGCCTCGGTGGCTTCAATGAGACGGTTGATTTGCTTGACGCGAGCGTTCACTTCGGCGGCGGTATCACCAGCGCCGACAATCGTACAGCTCTCCTTGCCGAGCTCAATGCGAGCGGCGTTACCGAGAACTTCGACGCCGCACTTGTCGAGGCTCAAACCAAGCTCCTCCTTGACGACAGTACCGCCAGTAAGAATGGCAATATCTTCGAGGTACTGGCTCTTACGTTCACCAAAGCCCGGGGCCTTGATGGCACAAATCTTGAGCGCACCGCGAAGCTTGTTGACGACGAGCGTCGCGAGCGCTTCTTGTTCAATGTCTTCGGCGATAATCATGAGCGGGAAACCTTGCTGGATAGCCGCCTCAAGAATGCCAATCATGTCACGCGCAGTGCTAATCTTCTTATCGACGAGCAAAATTTTGCACTGGTCGTACACGCACGTCATGCGTTCGCTGTCGGTGACAAAGTACGGAGAGATGTAACCGCGCTCGAATTGCATACCCTCGACGACAATCAAGTTGTTATCCACAGAGCGCGCTTCTTCGAGAGAAATGACACCCTTGCGGCCAACCTTAGCCATGGCGGCGGAGATCATTTCACCGACTTCCATGTTACCACCGGCAGAGACGGACGCAACCTTGGCGAGTTCAGCGTCTTCAACCTCCTTGGAGAGCTCTCGAAGGACGCCGACGAGCTTTTGCACAGTCTTTTCCATCCCGCGCGTGAGCTGCACCGGGTTGGTACCCGCCATGACAATCTTCATACCTTCAGCAATCATAGCCGCAGAAAGCACGGTGGCGGTGGTTGTACCATCACCAGCTTGGTCATTCGTCTTTTGCGACGCTTGACGCACGAGCTTGGCACCAACGTTTTCCACCGGATCCTCGAGTTCAACCTCCTTGGCGACGGTCACGCCGTCGTTGACAATCTTCGGCGAACCGTACTTGGACTCAAGCACAACGTTACGACCCTTCGGGCCGAGCGTCACACCAACCACAGACGCAAGCTTATCAACACCCTTTTGCATCTTCTTCAACGCCGCACCATCCTTGGCGTTGAAAAACAAATCCTTCGCCGCGTTTTGAACGACGAGCGCCCCGCGCGCGTTTGTCTTTTTCACCGTCGCCGCAAACGTAGTTTTACCTGCTCGCGTCAAAATCGCGCGTGAAACATCGTCAGTCACCGTACTCGTAATATTCACACTCATTGTCATCGCTCCTTCATCCCACACCCATCGCCCATCGCGTGTGCCAGGGCTTCAAACCTCGCGCCTCGCGTCCCGCGCGTCGCATAGGTCAAGAGAGATAAAGAACAATCCTTCCATGCGCCTTCCATGCACTGGTCCGCCACCACCCTTCACGCGACCGCACCAGCACCGCACGCGATCGAGACGCAAAACACATTACCCCTCTTCATTCCCATTCGCATCGAGACGCATCACACACGCACCGTGCGCAGAGTATTGGCGTTTCGCCGAGAGCGCGGCAGCCGCAGCCGTCGCGCGAGGCGCCGTGCTGTGCGCGAGTACACACGCGACGCGTCGCGCACACCAGGTCAGTCACCATCCGCGCGCAATCGAACGACGCAACACAGACAAAAAAAATCCCACGCATCGTTCGCGCCACCCATCGACGTCGCGCATCGATCGACGCCTCGGCCGTCCGCATCCTCGCGGCGCCGCGCACGACGACCCATCCATCCATCCATCCATCCGCATCGACGTGTGCATCGTGTGCGTGGTTTATCCCCTCGCGCGACCGCGCGTCGGGCCGTCACTCGCGTCACGCGCAATCATCATTTCGTCATCGACGCATCGTCGCACGTACCTCGTGTTCGCGTACATCGTTGTCGCGACGTGCGTCGTCGAAAAGTGACGCGTGGACGACCAGAAAGAACCCTTCTCACCGCACAGGGTTTGCCGAAACACAGCGGCGGCCGCGAGGCCCCCTCCGCGGGTGACGCGGATGTGGACCACGCACATACTTAAACCCAATGCACACCTATACCTACATACATACATCACATGCATTGCATAAATGACCATATGGCACATGCAGCACCCTTACCCAATATATAATCACACATATAGGTTAGAGATGTGGATGGATGTGTTTAGGTTTACACCACAACGCGACTGTGGCTCTAGAGCATGTCATACATAGATATGTTTACACTATAGTATGATATCAATATACTAGAGGGATAGAAGACCTAATATTCGTATGATGTGGTGGCGCGTGATGGGCCATGTGGGCCATCACCGGGTGGTGTTTTCGATGATGGTTGCGTCGTCGTCGATGGTGGTTTCGCCCGTGGTTTCGCCCGTGAGCACGCGTCTGACGTGCGTTTCTTTCTCGCGTTCGAGCGCGGCGAATGCAGCGCGCGGGTTACGCCAGATGAAGATGGCGCCGTCGGCCGCGGCGGTGACGACGACGTCGGCTCTGGGCGCAAACGCGCACGCGGTGATTGGAGCGGCGTGGGATACCGCGCCCACGTGCGTGAGCTCACCGGATTCGTAATCGAATATGCGAAGGTGTCGGTCGAGGCCGGCGACTGCGATGGAGGCGCCGTCGGGGGTGGAGATGTCTAAGGATGATAATTCGGCTTCGGTTGGCGCGTCGATGACGCGGATAATCGACGCGTCCTCTGGATCCCACCACGTGATTTTATGATCTGTGCCTGTGGTGACGATTTGAGTTCCTTCTGGATGTGCGCGTAGCGTTTTGAAGTATGTCGAGCCGAAGAAAGAGACTTTTCGCACGCGGCGTGCGACATCCCAAACGACGCAGGAACCGTCGTCGCTCGCCGTCACCGCCACTGAGTCCTGACGCAAGGTGATGATTGCATTCACCGTCGAGCGGTGTTCTTTCATCGATGCTTCTAATGTTATGATATCATTTCTTACGTTCCACACTCGCACGTTGCCTTCCGAACCGCCGGTGATGATGGTTGCGTAGTCGCGCGTGCCGTGTATCGCGGTGACCGCGTCGTGTGCGTTCGACGCCATAAACACGAGTTCGCCGCTTTCGCTATTATGCGCGCGAATCGCGCCGTCGTCCCATCCACTGAGTAGCAATTGACCATCGTTCACGTAGCTCAAGCATAAGCACGTGATGGTTGACGGTTTGATGACAATGCGAGATAGCTCTTTCGCCGCGTCCGCGTGCCAAATGCGAATCTCCGCGCCGGCGCTCGTCGCAAAGTGTTGTGAATTTTGCGCTGGAAACGCAATTGACGTGATTTGATTCGTGTGTGCGGAATCTAAGCACGTGTCAAATGGCTTCACGAGCAACAAAGCCTCCTTGCTCAACGGATGCTTCGCACAATATTCCAAATGGTGTAATTCTCCAGTCTTTGTACCGCAGTACACGTCAAACGTTTCTGAGCCATCGCGATAATTATCAATCTGAGCAGTCCCGGACATTAGAGATTTAAGAGCTTCGTGTAAATATTTTCGCTTTGCATAATCCGACTTGCAATCTATAGGGTAATCCAGTCCTGGTGTGTTCGATTGTGGACATTGAGCGACGGAGATGCTCGTCACGGCTCCGCCATTGAGCACTTTGCACGACTCGAATTTCAACACGCATGAATCGGGCTTTCGAGAAAATAAAGATATGCTGCCGTCGCCTCCGCCAGCGAGGAGTCCATTTTTGACCATATGAAGTGTCGTGATACCTCGAGAAATATGCTTTTTAAGAGTAAATGTCTCTTTGATGGCGCGAGATTTAACAGAGACGCAAAGCACGTCGGCGCTCGTCGTGCCAAGATAGGCAAATTCATCTCGTTCATCGATCGCAATTGATAGAATTTCGCGCTTCAACATACCTAACACCACTGGTTCGAAACTCAGTCTCTTGGCTTTTGCATCATATTCCCACGTACTAACCGCGAGTTCTCCCGCGGTGAGGAAAGCGTTATTGGAATGGTGAAGAAATTCCACGACGTGTACTTGACCATCTGCTGGTGCAGGAGATCCGCAGAGCGCACTGCCACTAACAACGTTCCACATGACAACACGTCTATCAGATTCACCACCGATAGATGCTAAACGAGACTCATCAAAACTGAACGCCAAAGCCACGACCTGGCCGGTGTGTAGGGCCAAGCGTTTGACCAACGCATACGACGAGCCATTCTCGATGGCTTCCCAAATAATTATATCCGCCCCGCCGCCCGAGACGCACTCCCCAGATGCAATGAAGCGCCCAGTTACTGATACAGCCAATGCTGTGACATTGCCGACGTGTCCGTAAAGGAAGGTAGCGGGGGGTAATTTTTGACTCTCTTGAGCAGAGGCGTCTTCATTCGCGCAAGCGTTCCGGACGGGCAGCGGTGACACAACTACTGTGGAGCCAAGCGGGTACACGCGACGCGCTCCATCCGGATGCAGGTGGAAACCATTTTTCACCGATCCAGCAAAGCCGATGACAGCCTTGAGTGGAAGCTGGGGGAGCGCCATGTTGTGCAGTATTCGCTTCAACTTTGACTATTTTTAGAGAACCAGGAAAATGAATTTTCAACAACTAGTATGTAGACAGATTCGTTAGAAACAATTAAGCGGCAGTTTCGACAAACTTGCCGTCACGGATGTCGTGGCGATGGACTATTTCTTCGGTAAACGGAGACGTGGCATCTAACAGTGTCGCAGCAGCGTAAGCGATGCGCACCGCGGAAACGTTATCTGTGGACAACGACGCGATCCACTGCGGACGTTGAAGCGAACCTTTCCAGACAGAAATGTCCGTTAGTTCGTCAGGAGCGTTTTCGTCGTTGTTCCAGCTTTCGTCAACAATAGCGTTATCGTCCTCTTCCTCTTCTTCTTCATCGCTATCCACTTGCTGGCGACGGCGTTCCTCCACAGCTTCTTGAATGACTTGAGCGGGTAATAGAGCAGCCAATTTACGGCGAGCGAGCTTCCAGGAGGCCATATCTTTACCAGTGTGCTTCAACACGAGTGCCTCGAGAGTCGCTTTTGAAAGCTCGTCCGGAGCCTGCGGTTGTTTCTCGCGTTCGATCTTTTCCACTTCTGCCGCAATTCTAAACTCGTCAATCTGACAGTGGTAATACTTCTCCTCGAGTTGCAAAAGCGACTCAGCCATGAATGTCGTATCGACGTTCTTGAGCTTGTTGCGGAAGGTGCGCCAGTCAGGGGTGGTTCGAATTCCAATTCTTTCAGCGTTGATGCACATGGTGTCCATACATTTTCTGGCGAAAGTAAGCACCGCACCCTCATCGCACGACAGAAATGCCGCTGGACGCGTTGCAACGTACGCCTCCATCGAAGGCGCGCTACGCGCCATAGCCGAACGGCGTGGTCGACCATCGAGAGCAGCAGCTAATTGCCGATCTCGATCTTCTTGAGTCTCGCTGAGAGCCTTGAATGCATCAGCAATCGTCACCTTGCGCTTCTCGAGTTGTTGCAACAAAGCGCGTTCGCGCACTCCCTTTGGACACAGAGCCTTGACAAGTGCATCGACAGCTTGCTGAGTGTTATAGATTCCCCATTCACCAGAAAACGATTGCACGTACACCGCATCTTGACGTCCACCAAATCCCCACCAGTATGTGGCAAGATGACGGTCCATGCCGAGCGGGCGGCAGCGAACTTGGCATTGCGCATCCTCGGCGGCGCGCTTGATCTCTCGTTGCCTCGCACGTGATTCGTCGATTTCAAGACGACGTCGCGCCGCTTCTTCTACAGCCTCAATTTTGCGCTTGCCTTCGTTTTCTTCACGAGCTTTCGCGCGTTCAATCTTCGCGCGCTCTTGTTCGTACTCGTTTCGCTCTGCATTGAGCACTGCTTGCGCCCTGGCAACTTCATTTTTCCATGCCATCAATGCGTGACGGTCTTCAGGGTGGCCAGTGTACGTTTTGAGGTGATCAGGAAGTTCGAACTTACGTTCTTCTTCGTCTGCTTCTTCGTTTTTCATCTCCTCGTCCGTATCCATCTTGACCTCATCTTTTGATGCGCCACCCTCTGTCGGTGCTTCAGTAGCTGCTTTGGCAGCTTCTGCTTCAGCCTTCGCCTTGCGCTTTTCTTCAGCCAAACGCTCTCGTTCGATTCGCCGCTCTTCCTTCTCAGCTTTCTCGACGATGCGTCTATTTGCAGCAGCCTTCAGCCGAGCTTCGTGCCGTTCAGTTCTAAACACGTCTGCTTGCTGCATCCGCGCACTGATAATGCCTCGGCATACATCTCCCTCGAGAGCGGTGTCCGCTAGAGCGCGAAGCAAAACAAGATGTTCTTCTTTGCTAAGAGTAACCCAAGCAACCTTACCCAACTTTTCTGCAACATCATACGCGCCTTTACCGTGGATCTTTTCGCCTCCATGTAAAATCAAAGTGCGAGCCACTTCGGGCCAGTTCAAGTTGTTCACAATGCGGTTCAATCGTGCCACAAGTCGACCAGGACCACTCGCGGCCGGCGTCAACGCTTCGTAAAGAAGGCTCAAGTACAATTCAGCGAGAGTCGAGCGCGCTTTTGTATTGTTTTCAAACAAATCATTCACGGCATCCGCGTTATTCAAACCAGGAGGCGCTTCGAGACCTTCTGCAAATGTGCTCAAAAACTCAGCGATGGACGCTTCTTCGGCAAGAATTTGGCCATTCGGTAAGCTCACAGGCTTGGGAATCGTGTGATAGAGAAAGTCGAATGGTACACCGGCCTCCTTCGCCTCTTCAGCGAGTTCGATAGCCAACATATCGTCATCAATAGGATAACGCGCCTCCTTCTCCTTCCGAACCTTTTCAGCCGCTTTGAGCGCGTCTCTTTCTTGCTTTTCACGCTCACGCATCGCGGCTTTCTCAGCCTTTTCTTGCTCTTTCAAGCGATTCTTCTCACTCATGATGCGCGCGCGTTCTGCCTCGCGCTCACCCTTAGCCATGAGTTTGAGTTTCTCTCGTTCAATTTGGTTTTCAAGCGACACCAACTTTTGCCCAAACAATTCGGTGAGTTGCGCATCCATCGCATTAATCTTTTCGTCAAGGTCTTGAATGACGGCATCATCCGTCGCCGCAGCCTTATCTTTCATCAATTGCACGCGTTGTTTGGTGATTTCATTGATTTCCTCGGCGCGCTCGACGTTTCCGGTTGCTTGTTCCGCCGCAGATTGAGCCTTTCGTACATTTATCGTCAACGTTTCGCGCATCTTGTTCATTTTGTTCATGGCTTCACGAATCTCCTTCTTACGCATCACCACGTACGCATCTCGCTCCTTCTTAATTTCTGCCTTGGCATCTTCCACAGACTTTTTCCACGTCATCAAACCTTTGCGGTCTTCCTTGGCGCCGTCAAACTCTAAGAATTTCTTTGCCAGTCGATCTTGCGGTGCGTCGGGTTCGCACAAAATATCCTCGTTTGACTTGTTTTGCAAGTGCGGAGCTGCAAGTTCCATCGGTGGATTGGTTTCAAACTCCTCGAGCGCTCGAGTGCACTTTTCTAGTTGCGCCGCGGCTCTCTCTGACGTTTGCTTTGACTTTTTCAAATCCGCCGAACATCTCTTGAGCTTATCCGTCCAAGCCGCTAAAGACGCACGTTGATCGGGATCAAGCGCTTCTAACATTGCACTGACACTCGGCTTCTTCGCAGCCTTCCGAACGCGGGGTTCTTTATCATCTTCAGCCTTACGCTTGACGCCGCTCGGCAACCCGACGTGCGCGCGCAACGCCCACTTATTTCGCGTCCCAGGCACGCGCACAAAGCACGGATCATGCGACAATCCGGATGCTAAAACAGTCTTATTCTTCCCAACATTCTTCCCCGCCGCCTCACCGCGCGCGTACAACTCCGCAGCATCCAGCATTTCCGGCCACGCCTCCTCCAACATTTGAAACACTTCGTGCTTCAACGTCCCGACTTTGAACCTCTTGCGGTCCGCGTCAATCGAAAACTCACTCGGATCCACCGCCGGTGCGTCATTCGCCACCTTAGACGCCACGCTCGCACCTCTATCCCGCATCCCAACCCGTCGTCGACGCGCAGGTTGAAAATCCTCATCCCCAGAACTCGCGTCCTCGTCGTCTTCGCCATCCTCATCCTCGGACCCGGCGTCCTCAGACCCCATCACCGTCTCGTCATCCTCCTCACCGCTCGCGTCATCGCCCGCGCCTCGCGCGCGCCCACGCAACGACCGACCACCGCGCACATCCGTCATCCTCCCCGACCCGTCGTCCGTCCCCCCCGTCGCCGCGCTCGCGCCGATCGCGCGCTTCTTCATCTTGAACATCGCGCGCGCGTCTCTGTGCCGCGTGTTCGCGCGCGCGTGTCTGTGGTGCTATCTCACCCGCGTGTAGTACGGTCGCGCCGGCGGCGACGACGACGACGACGGCGGCCACGACGACGACGGCGCGCGCGTCTATGCGACGCGACGACGACGACGACGACGACGACGATGCGAACGACGGCCGCATCCGCATCCGCATCGGCGACCTCGATCGGACATTCGGCGAGCTAGGGTTTAAGCTATTAGGGTTTATGGCACGCGCTGCGATGCGATCGAGGTGACGCGGTGACGCGCGCGCGCGGCATACGCCGTCGCACGACACACGATGTTCGCCGCCGCCACCACCACCGCCACCGCCGTGCGTTCGTGCACCATCGCCCGCGCGCCGACGTCGCGCCGGTCGTCCACGACGACCGCCGCCGCCGCCGCGCGCGCGCGCGCGCACGCGGTGACGTCGACGACCCCAGACGTGGATATGGTTGCGGTCGCGCCGACGCCGACGCGCCGCGACGCGTTGGTCGGGTTCGCCGCGCTCGTCGCGAGCGCGAGTGCGTTGGACGTTGACGCTCCGGCGTTGGCGATTTCCGGCATGAATGTCGTCAAGGATACGCGCGAGGGGTATCAATTCTTGTACCCCGTCGGGTGGCAGGAGATTCAAGTCGACGGGCAGGCTGCGGTGTATAAGGATATCATCGAACCGCTCGAGAGCGCGGCGTTGAATGTGTACCCGACGCAACGGGAGAGCGTGGCGGATATTGGAACGGCGGAGGAGGTGGCGAATACGCTCGTGGGTAAGGCGTTGACCGCGCCGGGGGCGCAAGCCAAGGTGTTGAAGACGAGCGAACGCAAGGATGACGCGGGACACTTGTATTACGCGTTTGAGTTTGTGACAAAGACAAAGTCGTATGAGAGACATGCGTTGACGGTTGTGACGATTACGCAAGGGAAGTTTTATACGTTGACGACGGGCTCGAGTGAAAAGCGATGGGGGAAGATTAAGGATCGCTTGCAAGCCACCGTGGATAGCTTCCAGGTTTACTACTAAAAGAGCGCGGCGAATCGGGTTGTATAGCAGCGCGCGCGTAGAAGGCGGTGGCGACGGCGAAGGAAATATATTTGTTCAATAACAGAAGAGCTCTTGAGCGCTAAGTAAAAATACTAAAATATTTGTGCATCGCGTGCTTTAAGCGTCGTCTCGCGGCGGAGCGCGTCGTCGCGGTGGCCGAGTGGGCGCGCGAGACGGCTGCGACCGTACCACTTCGCCACCCTTTGTAGCGATTTCGTTAATCTTCACACCCAAATTCTTTTCAAAGCGTTGCACGACGAATGCTTCTTGCGGTTCCGCGATAGTAACCACGACGCCTGGGCTACCCATGCGACCGGTTCTTCCGGCGCGATGCACGTAGTGCGTCTCGTCGGTGGGCAATTCCAGGTTGAACACGGCGTCGCAATCATCAACATCTAAACCGCGCGCGGCGAGATCCGAAACCACCAAGGCGCGAAAAGCACCGCGACGAAATGCCGCGAGCTCTCTCGCGCGCTCCATTTTGTCCATGCCGCCGTGTAAAACGCCTACGGGCATCCCGCGAGCGCCGAGCTTGGCTTGCACGTCTTGCAAGCGTCGCCCAAAGTTACAAAAAATCAACGCCCGTTGAACATCCGTGGCATGAATGGCGCGACGCAGCTCATCTACTTTATGGCGTCGCTCAGCTATGACCTGGCAGTGCGTGATGTGCGGAGGAAGGCTTACCACGCCTTGCCTACGCGCTTGCCTGGACGCGGCGGCGGCGCTCTTTTCATCCTGCTCTTCATCATCCTCTGGGGCCTCTTCTTCCTCACCATCCTCGCCAACCACACGCTTGGTCAATTCAGTCTCAGGAGGTTTATCATAACTCGCCACAATATGCTTTAAATTTGGTGCCAAGTACGAGTACGCATCCAGAGTCTCTTGCTTCAAAGTCGCGCTGACGATAATCGTCTGCCTGCCACCCGGCACGCCTTTCCCTGTGTGCTCACTGATTCTCGCCATATCACGCCTGAAGTTACTCGCGAGTAAATCATCCGCTTCATCTACAACAAGCACGCGAACGCCGTGCGTTTGTAATATCCCCGACCGCGAAAGTTCGGCTAATCGTCCGGGCGTACCGACGACGATGAGAGGTCTCTTACGTCGAATAGCCTCCTCCTGCCTTTTCGCATTCGCTCCACCTATGGCTTGCTGCGTGATCGCCTTTCCCAATTCACCTAAAACACGCTCAATCTGCCGCACGATTTGCATCGCTAACTCCTGCGACGGCGCGACGATTATCGCTCGCACGCCGTTCCCGACGTCTTTACGAATCGTCCCCGCGTCGTCATCCATCAACGAGTTAATAATCGGCAAAATATACGCCAACGTCTTTCCCGAACCAGTGTGCGATTGCATCGCCACATTTTCGCCCTGCATCACCGCGGGCATTGCCGCGCGCTGTGCGATAGACGGCGTCTTTATCCCCACGCTCGCCAGCCGTCGGCTCAACTTGACCCCGACGCCGAGCGCGCGAAAGTCCATCCCATCCTCCCCGTTCGCCTCCCCGTTCGACGCCGTAGCATGCGCGCGCACGCGTTCTCCGTCCCGACACGCACCGTGCACCAAGCTCACCCTCCGCGCGCTCGTCGTCGTTGTCGTCGTCGTCGTCCCACACGTCGCGTGACGCGCGAATGCGAATGCGCGCGCCGCCGAACACGCACCAATGCGCGCGGCGTGCGCACCGCTCACCATGCCTAGCCGCCGCCGCCGCCTCGCAGACGCGCCAACGAAATGTTTTCTCCCTCTCGCGCGCGTGAGCTCGAGCGCGCGCGCGATGTCGAGCGCACCGCCGTCGCCGTCGCCGTGTGAGGTGCGTCGCCGCGTCCGCAGCCGTTGAGCCTCACATCTGCATTGCGTCGCGCGCACCATGGAACGCATTGCCGTCGCCACGTCGCGCACGCGCGATGTCGCGACGCGGTTCATATTGAACCTCACGTCGCTCGATCGCGGCGCGTTCGACGGCGACGGCGACGGCGGCGGGGCGACGGAGAATGTGTGTCGATCGATGATGACTGGGGTGATGTTAAACTTAACCGCCGTCGCGGACGCCGTACCGATCGCGCGTTACGCCCCGTCGTGGTCGATTGAAAAGTATGTCAAGGTGTTTATGACGGTGTGCGCGTGCGCGTTCGGGGCGCAGTGGGTGTTGGTGAAGTTGGTGCGATTGAGACGCGCGCAGCAAGGGTGGTGGTATTACTTGCGACATTCGAGACACGCGCGGTTAATTCTACCGCCCGAGTGCGTCACGGAAGCACCGATGCGATCGCCTCTGAACAGAGTGACGAGAAAGATTAACAAGTACATTAAGAAGAAGGGCGGACCGCTGGGGCGAATGTCGAGTGGAGTGGACGCGTACTCGCCGATTCTGAGCGTGGATACGGAGTCGTTACCAGAGGGCGCGCAACCGTTATTAGTGTTTGTGAATTCGCGTTCTGGTGGGCAAATGGGAAATTATTTGCTCGAGGAATTGCGATCGAATTTGAATCCGTTGCAGGTGGTGGATTTACACACCACTGGGCCGAAGGCGGCGTTGAAGTTGTTTGCGAACGTGCCAAACGTACGCGTGCTCGTCGCTGGGGGAGATGGTACGGTGGCTTGGATTTTACAAACCATAGACGAGTTGGACATGGCAAAGAAGCCACCGGTTGGAATTTTGCCATTGGGCACTGGGAATGACTTGGCGCGCGTTTTGGGTTGGGGCGGTGGATATTCAAACGAGTTGATTTCAGAGCTCTTGGTGCAAATTCAAGAGGCGCACCCGGCGCTTCTCGATCGTTGGCAAGTCGATATCACGCCAAACGAGAGCATGACGACGCCGAACAAGTTAGCATCCGCCGCTGGTCACACCGCACCCACGCAATCGCGCGAGAGAAAGAAGGAAATCGTGTTTCAAAATTACCTCGGTATAGGTGTCGACGCGCAAGCGGCGTTGCGATTTCACCAAACGCGAAACTCTCGACCACAGTTATTCTTTAGCGCGATGACAAATAAGCTCTTGTACGGCGTGTTCGGAGCAAAAGACTTTTTAGAACATTCCTGTGCGGGTTTGCACAAAAACATCAGAATTTACGCCGATGGCGTGCGACAGACAATTCCACCCGAGGCGGAGGGTATCATCTTGCTCAACATCAACTCGTTCGCTGGCGGCGTACGAATGTGGGAGCGCGATGGCTCGTATGGGATGTCATCCATGCAAGATGGTATGGTTGATATTGTCGTTGTGCACGGTGCGCTTCATTTAGGGCAATTGAACATGGGTGTAGATAAACCAGTGCGAATCTGCCAAGCGCGCGAAGTTCGAGTCGTCGTCGACAGAAAACTTCCAATGCACGTCGACGGCGAACCATGGGAGCAAAGTGCATGTACCATAGATATATCCTTAAAAAACAAGGCGACAATGCTTCGCAGAACTGCAGATGCGCGAGGGATGACAATCATTCAAATGCAAGATACATTAGATTGGGCTCGACGCGCTGATATCATCAACGACGAGCAGTGCGAGCGCATCATGGTCGAAGCGCACCGACGCGCGGATTCAGTCGCCGACGGCAATCGACGTCTCGGCACGCACAGACGTTCAGGCAGCATAGGTAGTTTGGCTTTCAAATCGTCTTCGTACTCGCAGCTCTTCGGAGTCGGTGGAGGCGATGGTTTGTAAACCGTGTAAAATAGTTTCTTTGTCTTTGCGCGCGCTCCGCCCGCTCGCCTCGCCTCGCGACAACCCCATTGCGCGCCTCGAGAGCGCGCGCGCACTCCTCCCGCACCGTCCGTCATCACACGCGAAGACTCGCGCGCACATTGGTGAACGTTCCATCATGGCGAAATGGGGCGAAGGCGATTCGCGTTGGATCGTACAAGAGCGAGACGACGGCACCAACCCCAACGCCTGGCATTGGGTCGAGCGCAACTTGTTCAAGTGGAGCGAAGAAAAACTCACCGAGCTCCTCGTTGGAGTGGATTTAAACGTCCCCGTCGTCGAAGGCTATGCGAAAATCACAACGTTGACAAAGTTTGAAGGCGATTCGAGCGTTTCCACGCGCAAGGGTGGGAAGAAGTTTGGATGTTTTGATCTTTCATTTACGTTGAAGTGGAGCGGGCGCGCGGCGACGTCGAGCGCGGAAGATTTGGATGACGATGACGTGGAGGTGAAAGGTGAGATTAAAGTGAAAGAATTTTGCTCGACGAATGATGAGGATGAGTATGAGTACACGGTGTCGGTGAGTGATGGGAAGTCGGAGGCCAAGGAGTTGTTGAAGTCGCGCGTGGAAAAAACGGTGGAGGCGACGTTGCTTCCGTATTTCCGCCAATTCGCGAGCGAACTCCAAGCGCTTTAGAACGCGATGCCGACTTTAAATATAGCTCGCGCTTAGCGCGTAGCGATCGTGGATCCATTAGCACGCGATCTGATAGACATTGATTTATATTCACAACTCAACTGTGTTGAATTTCGTTTTTGCGCGACTCATTGTACATGTTCCTTCTTTTTCCTTCTTTGCCGCTCGCCTGCGTCGCGGCTTTAAAGCGCACACTTTTCTTCGAGCCCTCCGCTCAAGCTATCGACGTCGACGGTGGTGCCTTCGCTGTCACTTGAACACGACGCGCTAGGACGTATGCGCACCTTCGTACGCTCGTCGTTTACTTGGAATTTATCCGCGTGCGAATCAAAAAATTCCAAATACGTCTCTGGCATCGTCACGGGCTTTCTGCACAAACCGTTGACGCCTTGTTTGCCCTTGATTGACACCCAATCTTCAGAAGCGCGTTGATGGAAGAACGCCATGACTTTATCTAAATACTCATCACGCGCCGCTCGAAATCCTGCACCAGTGAAACCAATCGCGGGATTCACCTTGACTGGCGGAGGCGCATTTCTGTGGCCAAAACTCGCGCCGGAACGCGGGTGCGGCAGCGATGACCCTGGTCTAAACGCTGATCGCTTATCACCTCGAGGCGGTCGACCCGCAAATGCCCCATTGCGACCACCACTCGACCCAGCGCTCGAGGCATAGGCGTACACCGCCACTGGCGGCGTCGGCGACTCTCCGCCGCTTGAACCGACGGAACCATCGTTCGGTCTCAACGGAGACTGCGGCGATAGCGTATAGCACGGTGAATCCTTCACCGCATCCGAAAACTTCGGTGAAGTCGCGGCGACATCTCGCCAATTACTTGGGGTCATCATCGGCGATGCGGGTGTCGCCATCTCCGGAACAAACCTCTGTAAGCTCGGCGACGCGCACTCCTTGACCACGGTCAAATGGCTCGCGTGTGGTTTTGCGTTCAGCTCGCTTATCGGCGTCAACGGTCGAGGCACGCCCATGGCCTCTTCAATCGTCGGTGCATCTTCAAACAAATCATCTGGTAAATACCTCGCCAAATCCTCTCCGTGCTCTGGCGCACTTCGTGACAGCAACATCTCGCTCAGCGTCATCGTTTGCGTCTACGAGGCGCCGCTACACCCACACGCCACCCTCTTTGCCGCCGTCCACCCCTCGCGCGTTCGCGTCGTCACCCCCTAAACGCACGTCCGCACCAGTTATCTGTGAAATCTCTTCACTCAACGCGTAGATTCGCTCTTGCACGTTCGCAATCGCACGCTTATTCTCCTCAATCGCGCTCGCGTACGCCGCCTTATCCCCGTCCGCGTCCTCGCCCGCCGCCTCTCCGTCCTCTCGCGCGAGCTCAACCTCCAACTCCTCGTTCGACCGCACGAGATGTTTCAAACTCGTCAACGCCCGCGTGCGTTCAATCTCAAGCGTCTCTACCGCGTCCGCTTGCGACGTATTATTCGTCCTTGTCGTGTCGTTTAAATCTTCTTCTTCTTCGTCCCGACGCATCGTTTACGCCGTCATCGCTCGCGCTTTGCCTCGCGCGCGCGCCCCTTGGTCGTATAGATGTATAAAACAATAACACTCGACGCGTCGCGCACCCACCCCGTCGTCGTCGTCGTCGTCCTCGTCGTCGTCGTCGTCCTCGCGCGTCGCGAAAAGACCGCTTCAAATAGTCCTCCACACCGACAAAACGCCACGTCAGCGCCGAGGGGTGCCGACCGCCGCCTCGGCCCGCGCGCGCACGCCGACATCCCGACGTCCCGACGTCCCGACGTCCCGACGACGGGCGAACGGGCGAACGGGCGAACGAATACGATGGAAATAATTATCGCGCATCGTTCGCGCGCGGTCGGATGTCGGATGTCGGCGTCGGATGTCGCGTGCGCGCGCGCGTCGCGTCGCGTCGCGTCGCGGGCGTGGATGGATGGCGTCGTCCCTGGGTGTATCATACGCGGGTAAAACGGACCACGTCGGATGTGGGAATTCGGACATTCGGCGTCCCAGTGATGGATGGATGGATGGATGATGCGCGCGTGGGCGTCAGAACGAGCGCGGATTTGCGTCGCCGGTGGCGATGGATACGCTACCGCCACGCGCACCGACGGTAGCCCTTCGCGATATCGTCGAGCACGTGATTCAACGCGCGCACGCCGAGCTCGTGGCGCTCACGGAGTCGTGCACGGGGCGCGCGGAATTCGAACGCAAGGCGGAGCTCGCGCGGTACGCGCACCGCACGCGACAGCGGTTGGTGAGATTAGGGGTGATCGAACAATGGGCACCGAAGAGTGGGAAGATTGCGTGCGTGGCGGCGAACGCGCATTTGATGCTCAGGGCGCACGATGAGGCGTTTGTGAAGGTTGGGGATGGGTGTTTTCATTTGCATCAGCAGCTCGAGTGGGCCAAGGCGCCGTTGTGGGACTTACCGGGGGCGTTGGATGTGTTATGTAACGGTACGTACAGCGCGTTGCCGAGGACGATATCGGATATTGGCGTGACGATCGGGGCTAAGGGTGGAGATGGTGGCGCGGAGGTTGAAGAGGACGAAGACGCGCGAGAGGCGAGGTTGGAGCGCGAGGCGCGGCACGAGGGCGAAATCTCGGAACGGTTGGTGCAGTCGAAGATGTTTGGGTGCGATTCGCGAGATGATCATCGAGAATGGCCGAGTGAGGATTTCAAGGTGTTTGCTATCGAACACGGCAAGGCAATGGTTGGTGTTGATGGGGTGTATAAGGCGACGTTGACTCTGGGCGGACCCGTAGCGCCGGGCGTAAAGGAACAACCGCGCTACGGTGGGTGGCGCGTAGAATGCATAGAAATCTTAGCCGGCGCGCGCGAGAACAAAACCATTAGTGGGGATGTTGATAGTACCGGCGATGGCGCATCGTCGAAGCCGTTCGAGCTGAGTAAGGCGGAGGAGCGCAAGCTGGCAGATATCGCGTGCGCGCGGATGGTTGGTTTACCTCCGTTTGGCACAAAGCGCGGTGATGATGAACCACCACTGGAACCTGAACATCTTAAAGGTTTGCATCGCGTCGCACTCGATGGTGTTTTGATGCTCAGCGCAAATTCCGTGCTCACGCAGGCGCAAACGTTGAAGGAGAGCGCCGCGGAGCGCAGCGCGTCGAAACGATGGTCAAAGAACGACATCAAGGTTGAAATAGTCAAGGGCGAAGCCGCGGGTGTTTTAGAAGGCGTGCGCGCGTCATTCTGGCTTCAAAGTAAAGAACCGGGCTCGCTAGCTGTTTCTTTTGATACGGAAAGTTTAGAAATGTGCGCCAAGGTGCAATGTTTTGGTGAAGACGACACTGAAGACGTCGCTTTTGATTACTCGTGCATCGACGTCGAGGGTATGTTAGTCAACGCTATTCGCGCCGCCTGCACGAAAAAGCTCCAAATGATTTGCGATGATTTGGCCAAAGAGAAAACGTTCAAGGTGAGCGTTGAATCCTTGACGGCCGAGCAGTGTAGTTGCGCTGATGATGAAGATGGCTGGGCAAACGACGCTCGACCGACGATTAGCGTCGAGATTTCCAAGTTTACCCACTTGTACATCACGTGTCGAATGTCGGACGGGTCTCTGATCTTACACGGTGCTGGTGAACTCGTGCCATCAGCGATGGAGTCTGAATTGTCCAAGAGATTGGCGCTCGAAGGACACGCAGCGCTCGCGAGTATCGTCGACATTGTCTCCGTAGCCGTGGAGCAGCAGGAGCTCAAGGGTTTGCTTCGCACTTCTGGTACTGCGGTCCACCCTGCGCCTGGTACTTTAGGCGGCGATCCATGGAAAACGTCTGATGCAAATCCTAGCGGTACTGCGCCCACAGCTCTCGTGCCCGTGACGCCTTCAGATGGCGGCGTGTTTGTGGCGACGTGGATGACGACCACGCCAGCGTTCGCGCTCGTGCGCGCGCATCGTATCACTCCAGCCGCCCGCTACACAGTGGACGTCGTCGAAAAACTCGACCTTGGTGCGCGTAAAGGTGCAAAGGCAGAGATCGTGGCAAAGCTCATTGCCGAGTCGTGTCGCGATTTAGCGGTGGATGCCCAGCGAGCGGCGTTGGCGCACGAGCTGCGAGCGTTGAAGATCAAATTCGTCGACATTCGCACCACCGCCAAGGGCACGACACAAAAAGCAGATCACACCGTGAGCTTCGAAATACCGAACACTTCGAAATGGGCTCGAAGTAAGTACAAGCGCATGGTGAAATCGAAATCAGCGCTCACTATTCACGTCGCACTCAAAGGTATGGATGGATTATCGGCGCGCATCGGCGATGAAACACTCTCGTACGACCACTCTGAGTTTGTCGTCTATGCTGCTTTAGCCGACGTACGTCGCATTGCCGCTGCACAAGGGTTCGTATCCGCCATAGCAGAAAACGCTTCCGCGATGGACTTTGCAGCAACCGGTTGCGTGGTGTCCCGCCGGGACGCATTCTCGGCGACTGCATCGTACACGCCGCCAAAGGCCAAGGCGCCGGTAATGTCATGCGTGATTGAGTGGAAGCATGCGGGTAACCTAGGTCCAGGGTTGTATGCTCACGCTGATTCTTTGAATGCCTCAGCATTACGTGCTTTGAGCCTCGGCGCTCGAGATGGGCGCTGCGAAGTTTTCGCGTGCGCGCTTCGAGCGGCGGCGGCTGCGACTGCGCATTTCATCGGATTAGCCGATGGTTACCAGCTGTCGTTTAGCGCACCGGGTTGCATGACATTGGTGAAAATTCAAGAAGATGTCAACGCCATGCGTTTATTTTCTGCAGTTTTCAGACTTGATGGCTCAGTTTCAGTCATCATCGGGAGAGGTGGCGATGGACCGGATGCGACGCACTCTGTCGATGACGATGAAATGCACATTCACGATGACCATGAGTCGCTCATCGTTGAGCGCGTAGATGGATTGGTATCATACATTGACACACTCTCTACGGCTTTGAAGAAAGCCTCTGGATTGGCGTTGTCGCATGGAGAATTTGGCGTAGTCGAATCCTCAAAAGTTGATGACACGCTCGACGCATTGGTGAAAGCTTTGTGAATTTTTAGCTGCAACTTTTAATACAACGCGCTATATTTCTAGACTTTATACGTGAGCTATGTCCATATGTTAAGCTAATGCAAACCAAGCCCCGCAATGATCGACGATGCGAGATCATTCGCGCCGCTTGATATCTTTTGGTAATCGTGACCCGCAAAATTGCTGATCGCCGTGTAACAGTGACAGCGGAATCCATCTGCAATTTCAATAACCTTTGACCCTTGATGCATCCAAAGCGCGTGCGTCAGACCAGCGCCGTGTTGACCGACAAGCGCTTTTGCGCTTCGAACAACTTTCATTTGCTCAATAATATCACCCACTTCGGCGAAATCAACCACCTTCACCTTTGGGTTGTCCTTTACGCGGTTCAATAGTTCGTCGTAGCTACGACTTACGACGCGACGGTTCGATGTCTGTACGCCGCGGACGATGAAAACTGCATCTAACGTTGCCTCGACGGCTTTCACTTCGGGAAGCTTGTCCATGACGAATGAAATGAACGACGTAATGACGGGTGAAGGCGTGCACCCCAGTGACTGACCTCCGCGAGACAACTTGCTCGTACCTCCGGTAGGCACGAACGCCATGCGGTCGAATAAAATCGTCTGATTGGTTTCATCCGCTCCAACACTGTTTTGCGCACGTTTTTCATCGATGTACAACCCCATCGTCGTTAGTGGAAAGTTGCTCGAGAACACTCGCTTGATGAGTTCGCCGTAGATGGGAGAATGGAATTTTATCACGTCTTCGACGCTTTGTCGCTTGAATGAATCGAATATGACCACACGTCCGCCATCTTGAGGCAAATGATGCGCAAGCATAACCTCATATAGATTCACGATTTGCTCGAGTTCATGCCATGGATTACCACTGCCGTATCCGCCAGCAATGACGTAAACAACGTGCTCGGATTCGCGTGCGATGACGCGCTTCATCTCCGCCGTTTTTGCTGACTCGAACCCATATGTGAACACACCTGTCCCTCCTCCTCCGTAGCGCGCGTGATCTTTGATCTCTATGTTACACACGCCTGTGCTAGTTAACACGCCATGCATTCTCTGCACTGGTTGCGGCGCGTAATGACTCGGGTCGTTGGCGTTTTCCGGCGGTCCACTAATGTACACGTCAAACGCCTTCGTATCGACAATTACGTTTTTCGCCAAGCAAAACGATTCAAAGTATTCAAACTTTCGAAATGAACATTTGATAGATGTTGGATTCTCCACCGCTTTCTCGTCGCACGCGAGCGTCTCAAACGGCGGCGTAAAGCCAACCATCGTAAACTGGTGTTCTCTTTGGCACTTCTCTGGCACTGGCGATGTCTGCGGAAGAAGCTCTACGAATGCGTCAACCTTGACGTTGTTCACGCTGATGACCTCGTTAGTGTTCACGCTGCTCACATTATGTTCAACCACCGGTGCGGGAGCCGCAGATATCGACATCGATGTCGTTGGCGCCGACGTTCGCCGCGAGTCAACCGCTCGCTCGGTTGATCTTGTATTCAAAGAAACCCCTTGTATCATGGTAAACGCGTCACCCATGTACAAAGACGCCGCACACAGAATGAAAGCAAAGGCGAATGCAAACGCACGCAGCGGCGGCGACGCGCACGGCCGTCCTTCGGCGCATCGTTGCGTTGTAATCATATCGAGTGCGTTCGTTCAGGCGCACGCTCTGGCGTCGCTCAGAGCTCCCGTTCGTCTCACGCGCACATGTGCGAGAGTGTCTTTGCGATGCGATGCGATGCGTGCGTGCGCGATGGTACTGCGTCGCGTCGCGTTGTGTGGAGCCACGCCGAGGCGATGTTGTCTCAAGTCACCTTGTCGCGTCGACGTGATGGGCAATGAGCGCGCGTAAGACAAGCACCGCACGCACAAAGATAAAAAAATATATCATCGGCATAGGTATTACAACCGTTACATCCACCTCACACACAAAAATTGAACGCAGCTTGACGCGGTTTGTCTACTCAGTTGAAAACGTAAACTTGATGCCTCCCGCGGGCGCCTCCTCCGCCGCATCCTCCTCCCCCGCCTTCCCAAACGATCGCTCCATCTCCGTGCGCTGTTGACGGCTGGTATCATCCTTACACGAATCCGCCACGCACTCGCACGACGCGCCGAGAACCTTGACCACCTTGAGCTCGTAGCCTTCGCCGCACGCGCCCCCGCCTTGCTTGAACAAGCTCTCCGCGCTCATCGTCGGCGCGCGTTCCGCCTCCATTTGTTTCATCATTTCCGCATACGCGTCACTGTTGCCGGATTTGTTTAATCCCGCGAGCGCGGCGGGGGCGAGCGTCAGCGAGGACGAAGCCACGGCGAACGCGAGCGCGCTCGCGGCAAAAGCGCGGGTGAGCTCCGACGACGACGACGACGACGACGACGAGGACGAGGAAGAGGCGCTCGGGACGACGGCGGTGCGCGCGACGACACGGGACGTTCGTGCAAACGTCGCGTGTGGTTTCGAGGATGCGCACGCGCGCGTGGTGTGAGTCATGGGAAGCATGAGGCACGCGTCAACGAATGACGACTCACGTGCGCGCAGTGGTTGCGTTGAGGTCGGGACGAATCTGAATTGAATTGAATTATTAAAGCGCAACTAAGACTAGTTTGACAAGTAATAGCGGAATGAACAACAAATGACAATGTACAGACAGCGCGACAGCCTCTCGCGGGCGTCGTCATGATAAATAGTGGAGCCGTTCGGGACGGCGCGGGACGTACGTACGTCTCGACTTTTACTTCTTGGCAGAAACCTTGACGTCGAGGCCAGTGCGGCCTTCACCAGAACCCGGTTCGGTACCGGCAACATAGCCACCATTTTGGCCAATGAGCGGCACCTTGGGCGACGCAACACCATCGATGATGTGAATCACGCCGTTGTCCGCTTCGATATCCGTCTGCACGATGAACCCGCCGTCGACGCGGCCGGCGAGACCTTGCGTCCCTTGCGGCGGGGCACCAACCTCAATCTTACCCTCAGCCTTGAACGTCTTAGAATCAATCGCAATCTTCGTCCCTTCGAGAGTCATAATGAGCGGGTAGTTGGTCACGTGCTTGCCTTGAATCTTCCCCTTGATGCAATGAAACTTCAACACATCCTCGATGGCGTGCGTGCCATCGGGGTTGGTGAATGCCTTCATCGCCTCGTCGTTCGGCGCGAACACCGTATACGTGCCCGTGGACAACGTCGCGGTTAAACCAGCGGCATCGACGGCGTCGGCGAAGGCGTTCAAACCGTTCGCGCGCGCGGTTTCAATCAAAGACCCGGCGCGCGTTCGCACCGCCGTGCGCGACGTCGACGACGACTTGACCGGTGCCGCGGTGAACGCGCGCGCGTTGGACACGCGAGACGCGAAGGACATGGACTGCATGGCGTGCGATGGGGAAGAAATAAAATAAATGTCGTGCGATGCGATGCGAGACGCGGCGCGAAGTGTCGCGCGTCGCGTCGCGCCACGCATCGGCGACGTCGACGACGGCTATCCACAAGTCTATCCACCCGCGCGCGCGATCCAAACCGCCGCGCGTGCGTTCGTATACACCCAAACGACGAATCACGACTCAAGCTGAGGGGTAAGTCCGCTGTCTCGCGCTAAATCACTTATCCACACCCATGCGCCGCGATGTGCGCTGTTTAGGCGCGTGCACGCCGATGTGTGGTGATCTCGCGCGTTCGTCGATTGATAAAACTCGAGATCGGCGCGCGTGTCCTCGTACTGTGGGCGTACTGTGTCTAGTAGGGGTGCGTCGACGCCAACACAGGTCGTCGACACACGTCGGTCGATGATCGATCGCCGGATGCCCGACGCGAGTGTGCGACGGACGACGACGACGCGCGGGATGACGACGGTGCACGCATCGGCATCGGCGACGGCGATATCGATGTCGTCCGCGCGCGCGCACCATCGCGGCGGTCGCGCGATGGGTGGCGCGACGGTGCATTCGCGCGCGAGCGATCGCGCGTCGGCGTCGATGCGCGGGGCATCGTTCGCGCGCGTGCGCGCGGTCGTGGAGGATGGGGAGAGCGCGATGGGTGCGGCGAGTACGTCGTCGGCGTCGGCGTCGGTGTCGGCGTCGGCGTCGGCGTCGTCGTGGATGACGTCGACGACGAGAAGGATGGGAAGAGATGCGCGGGACTATTGGTTTCCAGTGGCGTTCGCGCGCGACGTGCGGGATAAGACGTCGATGGCGACGTTTGATTTATTCAACGTGCCCTGGGTGTTGTTCAGAGGCGAAGACGGGGAGTTAGGGTGCGTGAAAGATGAATGCGCGCACCGTGCGTGTCCGCTGAGCCTGGGGAAGGTGGTGGAAGGGCGCATACAGTGCCCGTATCACGGGTGGGAGTACACGACGGGCGGAGCGTGCGTGAAGATGCCGTCGTGTAAGTTTTTAAAGGATGTCGTGGTGAATGATTTGCGAGTGATTGAACGGGATGGTATGGTGTTCGTGTGGCCGGGTGCGAGCGACCCGAGGGATTTTGTCGGTATGGGTGACGATGGCGCGGCAGTCGCGAGCGGAGGCGTGGAGGCGTCTTGGGACGAAGACGTGTACGAAGCCAACGGGCCGGGGATGTTTACCCCGCGAGAGGGGTTCGTGACCATGGCTGAAGTCACAGCTGACGTGGAATTAGATAGTCAAGTCGTCGTAGAGCGCCTGCTTGATATCACTGAACGCGCACGCCGAGAGCCAGTGGGGATTTTGAACCGTGGCGCGGGGAGATTTCAAGCCATCGACGCGACAAAGGCGATTTCCAAAATCTTGCGCGTGGGATATGACCCAGTGCCGCAAAGCGTGCTGTTCAAGCCGTCGTGTGTGATTTCGAGTACGATTGCTTTGAAGCCTCGCATCGGGGGCGATACCCCGATGGGATGCGTTGAGCAGCTACACGTGTGCCTGCCCACTACGCCTGGGTTCACGCGCGTGCTGTTTCGCATGGCGTTTGATTTCGTGCCTTCGGGCGCCGAGAACGCCGCCGGTGACGTCTGGAAAAACCTAGCCATTCAAGTGCTCCAAGAACAACTAGAAGACGTTCGCGACGTGAGTTTGAAGTCTGAGACGACGTCCACAGCGGCTGAATCATTCAGAAACTTTCGCGGACGCTAGAGAAGAATTGATTATAATATCTTTCATAACATCTTCTGACGCCGCTAAACTCTATACATACTACGACACGCGCGCGCTCACGCAGTCACCAATACCGGGTGCTGTCCCCGCTTCCGTCCACGCGCGCTCAACGTCAACGATGCCGCGCGCACCGGTCGACTTTTCCTCTTGGTCCACTGCACAAACTTGTACGACAAGAACAGTTTCCCGCCAAACGTGATTGGCTTTATCGCCCCACGAAACATCAAACTTTCCGCCAATCCAAGCGTTAACCGTTCGGGATTAGCCTTCACTAACATCGGCACGCGCTTGGTCATCTTCACCGTCTGTGCCGCCGCAATTTCGAGCGTCCTTTTGAACACGGGCGCCGCGCGCTCCGCCAGCGGCAACGCGCGCAGCGGCCTAGCCAACGTCAACGACGGCTGCAACGCGTAGCACATCACCCACGTCGACGCCGCAAACGCCACACTAATCACCTCATGAAAACTACGCGCGCACGCACCACATCGTCAGTCACGCATACACCGCACTCAACCGCAACACCGCAACCAACACATCCACCGCGCGCGCATCAATCACAGCGCACACGCACACGAACGCTTTTGGAATATCCCCCGCCTCGATGCCTTGCGCGATAAAATAATCTTTAATCTTCCCCATCGCGCGCCTTTCGCCGTCGCGCGCGCAATTCTGACGCGTTCGCGACGTTGAGCTCGACGCCTGTGGTGTAGTCTGGATAAAACATGACGTCACTGTGCGCCGCGACGGCACCGACGAATGACGACGCACTCGATGACCTCGTTCGCGCCCGCGACGGTGCGCTCGCGCGCGTCGTCGCGCGCGTTATCGTCGACACTTTCATCGTCGTCGGCGTCGTCGGCGTCGGCGCGACGGGGGGCGGCGACGGTGCGCACGCGCGCGTGGTGGGACACGTTCGGGCGCAAGTCGTCGTCGAACACGGCGACGGTGGAGAGCGTCGAGGACGGCGATGGGGGCGTCAAGGCGTCGTCGACGACGACGACGACAACGACGACGACGAAGATCAAGGCGGAGGACTCGTTGGCGTCGCTCAGCGCGTTGCTCGGGGAGGATGAAGCTGAGGTTAAGGCGCGCGCCGAGGCGGAGGCTGCGGATGCCAAGCGCGCCGAGGCGCAAGCGAAGGAGCGCGCGTCGAAAGAGCAACGGAGCGCGAGAGAGAAGGCTTTTAAGAAGAGTGATGCGATGACGACGCGGATTCAGAGATTGCAAGCGGTGTTCTTGGACGTACCGTTGGGATTTTTGGACTCGCCGTTTGAGAAGACGTTTAGCGGGTACGATTTGAGCGACGACACAAAGTGGTTTAAGCTTCCGCAGGAGGTGTTTGATAAGGTTACCGGCGAGCGATTCGTGGTGCTCGATGACGATGACGCAAAGGAGTTTAAGGCAGTGAATGGAGCGGTGGAAGAAGGCAAGGAGATTGTTCGACAGCCTGGGGAATTCCAAGTACCAGTCATTCCGTATCCATTCGTCGCCGTCCCGGGCTCGTACGTTAGATTGAATTTATTCGAGCCGCGATGGCTGACGTTGTTCTCCAAGCTCATCCCGGGCACTAAGAATGGTGCGATGGATGGTTTTGAAGATACCGATGAGGCTGGATTCAAGCTTCGAGGGATTTTAGAGGGCGTGGATGGTCGCAAGAAGATCAACCTGAATGGCTCACGCGTCATCGACGCGTACGAGAGTGGCGATCGAATGTTCGACATCGTCCCAGGCTACGGACGTTTACCAGAAGACTCATTCGAGCAGACGAATGCGTTCGGGGCTGTGTACCGTGGGATCGATGGGCGCATCGCGGGCGTAGGGACGATGATGGATATCTGCGCGCACGACGTCGTCGTCGACGGTAAGCTCCTCGCCGTCGTCGCCAAAGGACAGAAACGATTCAAGGTGCTTCGCGTGGCACAAACTGAACCTTACGTCATCGTAGATGCTGTACCGATCGAGGATGATGCTGGTGCCGATGATGCGGCGGCGAAGAAGGTGGACGCCGCCAACGCGGCGGGCGTTATGGATGTCATGACGACGTTGAACAAGGTTGATCCATATTACATGGAGGCTATCGGTTTGACAGACTTTTCGAAAGACGACTTGAAGGATATGAACGAATTTGATTTGGCCAACATCATGCTCTACACTCACCCTACGTTGGCGTTGAAATTACTCGCTATGACGGATGCGACGAAGCGCAAGGACATCGTCGGCGCCGCGGCCAAGGGCGTCTTGACATCCTTAAACCTCGGCTTTACACCACGAAAGAGCAGGTTACTGTTTTCCTTTGTCAACCTTGGCGTATTATTCGGACTTGGCTTTGTGTTGCTGTCTTTGCGTCAAATCATCGAGGGCGACACGAGCGGTTTCGACAACTTTTAGAAGCTTTTAGGAGGCTTTGCGCGGCGCTTTATATTATTCTTTACGATTTCACAGCCTTGTACACACACACACACACACAACCGTAAACAAAAAATGTTATACTTTCATCACAAAACATTCCACCCGCACCCACTAATAATGTCATCATTAATTCCCAACCACAACCATCCACGGACGAATCGTATACCTCGGCACCAACCCGGCGACGTAATACGCGTCCGCCTCCACGAACGCCTTCACGTGCGCCTCATCCACATTCTTAAACACAAACACCCCAGCATCGACGGGATCAAGCAACGCCCCCGCCATAACAATCGTACCATCATCATACCCCCGCTGCGCCCCCGCGAGATGCGCCTCCCGATGCGGTCCGCGCTTCTCCAACATCCCATCGACGTAGTGCAGCGTGAGCAACAGGTACGCGTTCGACGCCGGCGCCGCCGATGACGCCATCACGCGCGCGCACCGTCGCGCACCGTGCGCGCTCGTGCGACACGCGCGAGTGAGACGCGACGCAATCCCGCCCGTCGCCGGCGGCCTCGTCTGCGCGCGCGTCGTCGTCGTCCGCGCCAGCATGCGCGCGAATCAATGGCGCGCATCGCGTCGTCGTCGTCGTCGTCCACCCCGCGCACGCATCGATCGCGCGCGTCATCCATCGATGCGCGACATCGATCGCGCGCGAACCTGACGGGTCGCGATCGACGGACGATATCTCGGCGAGATTCCCCCATCCCACAGACGGGGGCGCTTTTTTTTGGGGGGGTCGTTCCCCCTTCGTGTGGGTTGTGGACATCAAAAGACCGATCGTGACCAGGCACGCGCACACCCACTGGGCACCCCCACGCGATCGCTCGATCGATCGCATCCACGTCGCGATCGACTGTCGATCGCGATCGATCGATCGCGACATCGATCGCGATGGATGTCGATCGATCGCGATCGAATCATCGATCGCATCCACGTCACGTCGGTCGCGCGTCGTGGACCGCGCGTCGTCGAGTCGGCACATTCCCGCACGCACGCACCGAGAGACGCGCGAAGTTCTACACCTCGCGCACGGTACGGTCCGCGCGTCATCATCACAGAGCTTTGTGTTCAAACCTACCTTTGTGTGATCACCTTCCTTGTGTCACGCGCGATCGGTCGCTGAGTCGCGCACCGCACGCACGCATTCATTCGCCAGGCGCATTCATTCGCCCGCGCGGATTCTTGGACGTTCGATCGCATCGTCGCGCGTCGCGTGCGTCAACGCGAGTGGACGACGACGCCGACGCGCGACGCGGACGTTTGAGATGTTTTCGTTGACATCCACGCGCGCGCTCGCGCCGGGGACGCGGCTCGCGCCGCGCGCGCGAGGGGCGAAACACCGCGCCACCATCGCCCCGTGCATTCGCGGGCGCGCGCGTCGCGTCTCGGCGGCGGGCGACGTCGCGGACTTTGCCGACGCACAGGTACGTACGGGGGTTGCGAATCGCGAGAGAAGGCGCGCGAGGAACGCACGGTGAAATATCCGTCGTCGATACACGCGCGATATGCGTGGGTGCGTTCGACGGCGAGCGACGACGACGCCCGCGATGGGGTCGCGATGGGGTTTCCGTGGTGCCTGGGCCTATCTATCCGCGCGAATACGCGGGCGAAGAGACTTTTGGATTGTGATTGTGTCGTTCACGTGACTGACTTTTGATGGTGTTTTGATGACGGTTGTGTAGGAACGCATGACGAGTAAGGGATTCGATGCAGCCATGCGCGTGCCGACAACCATGGCGAAGATTGGGTCGCAGCTCGGCGGCGGGGGCGCGGCGACGTTGGAGAAGGTTTCGTTGAACATTTCGCAATCGCAGTCGGTGGCGGCACCGAAAATTGCTGATGGTGGAGGCGGTGGTGGAAACGGTGGAAAGATTAACAACGGTGGTGGTGGAGGTGATGGCGACGAAGGGGACGATGATGATTATTTCGAGGAGGGTGACGACGACGACGGGGAGGAGGGATTTTTTAGCACGAGAGCGGCGATTGGGGAGACTTTTGACAGAAAAGCCATTCAGGCTGTATTGTCGGAGTGGTTCAAGACGATGGAGTCTTTGCCTGGGGGGATTCGCATGGCGGTTGAGATGGGGATTGTTTCCTCGTTGGCGCTTGTTCGCTTTATGAGCGTCAACGTGCGCCCATCCGTCGTGCGCGCCGTGTCCCGGGGCACGCCTCAAGCGTTTTCGCGCGCCTTTGTCGGTAGACTCATGGCTGATCCCGCCTTCTTGTACAAGCTTGCGTTTGAACAAGTTGTGACGATCAGTGCGGCGACGATGTATGAGGTTGCCCACCGTGGGGATAAGTTGAAGTCGGAATGGGATTTGGCGTTGAGCAACATTGCGCAATTGTCGCTCGCGAACGCCTTGACGGTTTGGTGCGTCACTCCTTCGCGATCTTTCGGCGCTTCGGCGACGAATGGGTTCTCGAAGTTTATGGCGACGATGCCGAACAACGCGTTCGACCGTTCCGGTCCGTTGCGCCAGTACACGAATGCGACTCGCGGCTTGAGTGTCATCACCAAGGCTGCCGAGTTATCCGCCGTGGGCGTCGCCACTGGGGGCGTATTCGCCGCCATCAACAGCGGTTTGTTGTCCATGCACAAGAAGAAGGAAGGCGAAAACTGGTCGCCGGCCATTCCGGTGCCAGACTTCAAGACGTCGGCGTTAGGCATGGGGGCTTTCTTGGGGATCTCGTGTAACTTGCGTTACCAGCTCTTGGGAGGCGCCGATCGATGGATGACGGAGCGTCTCACGTCGTTAGCGTCCTCAGTCACCGCCACCGCTTTGGGTCGCGTGGTTAACAACCAAATTGGTGAACCCACGCGTTTGTTCGCGTTGGGCTTGCCCATGCACGCCACCCTCGCGCAAACCGCGGGCGCCGCCGCCATCCCGCAGTTGACGAAGAAGAAGGTCGTGAAGAGGCGAAGAAAAGTTGTGAAGAAGCGAGTCGTACCGTCTGCTCAGCAGACTCCGGTTGCGGCTTAAGCATTCTTTCGCACACGAGTATTTCGCATTGCCACACAAAATCACTTAGTAATACGCACAGCTGTTTGCGACTCGACGACACGTTCGCAGTCGCGACTAAATTCGGACTCGTTGTAACCAAAAGTTTCCGGTTGTCACACATCTCGCCCAGCCACGTTGCCACGCAATTTCTAACAATCTTCACGTTCCGCTATCGCACGTCTTGTCTCTTACGCTTCTATCTTTCTTTCTCTCTCGCCCGCATGAAACGCGCCGCCGACGCGACCCGTCGACGCGCCTCGACTCGCGCCCCGCGCCTCACACTCCCGCGCGCGCGGACTCCCGCCGCACCCATGGCGTCCGCCGCGCGCACGTTTAATACACTGCGCACGTTGACTCCATCGACGTCGACGTCGACGTCGACCTCGTCGTTCGCGACGACGTTCGTCAGTCGTTCTGTCCCGTCGTCCCACCGACGCCGCCACATGAGCGCATCGATAATTACCCCGTCCTCCGCGTCCACGTCCGACGCATCGCGCGCCGAGCGCGACTGCGAGCTACTCCTTCGATGTTGCGATCTCGCGCGCGCGTCAGAAGGCCGTACGGCGCCGCACCCGTTGAGTGCATGCGTGCTCGAGGTGGCGGACGGGACTGTGGCCGCGTCCTCGTCTTCGGCTTCGTCGGCGACGTTTGAGGCGTTTCAACTCGGACAAGGCGGCACGCGCGCGGAGATGCTCGCGTGTGACGCCGCGAATGGCGCTGCGCGTGGCGGCACGGCGTATGTGAATTTAGAGCCCGTGCACGGAGATTGCGCGGGGGAGACGCGGGCGGTGGAGGCGTTGGTCGCGAGCGGCGTAAAGCGCGTCGTCGTCGGCGTGGCGCATCCGTTGCCTGGACTGCGAGGGAAGGCTATCGCGGCGTTACGTGATCATGGTATTGATGTTGATGTGTTGGAATCGTGTGAGAGTGCTGGAGATGCGGTGTCGGCGGCGCGGGCGAGAGCGGCGGAGGAGTGTCGACGGGTGAACGAGGCGTTGTTATACCGCGTGGCCACTGGTTTGCCATTTAGCGTGTATAAGTACGCAATGACGCTCGATGGGAAGATTGCGACGTCTACGGGGCATTCATCGTGGGTTACCGGTGCGGAAGCGCGCGAGCGGGTGTTTCGTGAGCGCAAGAGAAGCGACGCTGTGGTCGTCGGCGGGCAGACAGTGCGCCAGGACGACCCGAGGTTGACGTCTCGTGAGGAAGATGGGTTTCAACCCGCGCGCGTCGTCTTGAGTCGATCGCTTAATTTACCCGACGAGGCTCGATTGTGGAATGTCACCGTGGCGCCGACGATTGTGCTCACGGTGAAAGGAAAACGACCTGATTTCCAGAGCAGATTACGAGCCAAGGGCGTGGAGGTCGTCGAATTTGACGACCTCACTCCGCTCGCAGCGGCGCAGTACATGCACGCTCGAGGTTACTTGCGTTGTTTCTGGGAATGCGGTGGGGGACTAGCCGCGCCTGCGCTAAGCTCTGGGGTATTCCACAATATCATGGCGTTTGTGGCGCCCAAACTCGTCGGTGGTGGCAAGGACGCCCCGACGCCGCTCGGCGATTTGGGTATTCAAGCCATGCACGATGCGTTGCCGCTCTCGGGAGTTGGACTTGAGGTGTGTGGACGCGATATCTTAATGCGAGGATACGTGCCAAACTCCTCGAACACTGGGCGGTTAGGAAAGATGGCGAGCGCCGGATATAGCTTGAGAGGGTTGGAATTTCACGTCGGCGAAAGTTCAGACGACGACGAACGCGCCGACGACGGAACGCTCATCTCTGTCGAGCATGCCGCGGCGTCGTTAGCGATTGATGATGAAGTCTGTCACATGGATGAACTTCCACCGTTGAGTTTCTTCAAAGCTTGGGACGAAAACGGGGCGTTGAGTAATTTTGCCCCCTTTCCGGTGACCATCGACGGTGCGGTTTGGATGACGGTTGAGCACTATTACCAGGCACAAAAGTTTGCGGGCGTAGACTCAAAAATCGCGCGCGATGCGATTGAAGACATTAAATGCGCGATATCACCCGAGGCCGCGGCAAAGATTGGCCGCAGCGTGCAAGCCAATCACCCGGATTGCGTCAGAAACGATTGGGATAACGCCAAACTCGACGTCATGCGTCGCGCGTTGGTTGAAAAGTTGACAAACTTTGAAGGTCCGCGTTCGTTGTTGCTAAAGTCAGTGTGCGACGACGGCCGTCAACGTGTGATAGAAAACTCACCCATGGATGCGATCTGGGGAGCCGGACGTGACGGTACGGGTCGCAACTTGTTAGGAGCGTTGTTGCAAGAAATTCGCGAGAAGGAGTTGCGAAGACGATAGAAGGCAAACATTCCAAAAGTGGAGCTATCAAGCGTTGTTTTTCATGAAAACAATTTAACCAATGACTAATCTTATTTCGCCGCACTCTGCATGCTATGGATTTCGCGTAAAAGCGCCTTTGCCGCGTGTTTCGCCGGCCCCGGGACGTCAAGCAAGCGCACGCACGCCGCTTCAGCTTCGCCCAACCTTCCTTCCTTCTTGTAGAACTGCGAAAGGAACTCTAAAGCTTCAATCTTTTCGCCACTTTCGACGCCTTCTTCATCTAGTCTCTTAAGATTGAGCAAATAATAGTGCGCCGCCGCCTTCTCATTCTTGTTTGCGTGTAGAGTGGCGAGCTTGGAGAGCGCGAGACCTTCGCGTTCGTTATTCGCCACGGCGCGTTGATAACATCGGATCGCCGACGTGAACATTTTAAGCTGATCTGATTCGTAGCACTGTCCCATGGCACACCACATGCGCGCATCGTCAGGACGCAATTTGACCGCCTGCTGGTAGTAGTACATGGCGTAATATGGCATTTGTAAAATTTCATACGTCTGCCCCAAACCGTACCACGCGCGAAAGTCGCGCGGATTGATATCCACGGCATGTCTGTATGCATCAATCGCCGCCGCTGGATTCTTCATCTCTACGTACTCATGACCCACGAGCGTCCACGCACTCAAGTATCTCGGATTCAAGCGTAGCGCGCGCTTAAAGTACACCACCGCCTTGGCGTGTTGGGATTTCAACGAATAATAATTGCCGACAATGCAGCACGTCTCTGGGCGGTATTTATCCGTCATCACCATGTGATGTGCCAAGTGTGACAAGTCTGCGAATTCCTCTTTGACGTACAACACGTTGGAATAGTTGTCCATGCCATCAATTCTGTACGGGTCGAGTTCTCGAATGTCTCTGTAAATGTCTTGCGCTTGGTCAAACTCACGCAAATTGTAGTGCGCCTCCGCCATGTGCCCGAGGAGCACCTTGCTCTGCGGGAATTCCGCGCCGAGTGCGATGAACGTGTCGAGACTTTCCTTGTTCTTTTGCATCTCGAGCTGTAGCGCGCCTAAAAACCAGCGATAGACCCAATGCGAGCGCGGCAAATCCAACGCTCGTTCCTCTTCTTCGCTCGCCAACATGGGAATCAACGCCTGCCACGCGCTCCAATTCAACGGGTACAGCTTGCACGCCTGGACTAAATGCGCCTTGGCGTCGACGGGCTGACCAATCTCTCGACATACCACGCCATGAAGATAGGTGAGAAATCCATCTTTGTTCGTGGCGCCGCGCAACCATTCATTTAAGGATTCGAGCTCTTGATTTCCCGTCGTCGACGTCCCCGCGCCCGCGCCGTGTCGCCGCGCACCAATCGACTGCGTCGCCGAATCCCCAACCTGACCCGCGCTCGATGAACCTTTACCATCCCCACCATCATCACTCACGCCCGCGGATTGCCCTTTACTCTTCTCACCCGCTAAAAACGTCGCGTACTCGCGCACAAACGTCGGCAGCGGCGCGCTCGCATCCTTCAACGCGTACGCGCACCGTCGATACTCCCCTAAATCAAAGTACGACTTTGCGAGCTGGTAGATATCATCCGCGCCAGAATTATCCACAACCACACTAAACACACCACCGTCGTTATCATACTCCTCCATCGCCATCATCGACGCGTCGCCCCGCCCGCCCGCCGACGCCGCCGACGCGCCGTCTCGCGCGCTCGCCTCGAGCCCAACCAACTGCTCGCACGCCCACGTCGCCGCGTGCGCCAATCCTCGCGCGCGACAATCATCCACCGCACGCCGTAACTCCTCCGCCCGCCCGCGCGTCGCCATCAGACGCGACTACTCGAATACAACGACGACAAAGGTGACGCGCGCACCAACCAACGTCTGGAGACGACCAATCCAAAACAAAACCAATCCCCGCTCGAGCGCCGCACCAAACCTCTATGGCTGCGCGCGCGCGCGCGCGTGTGTGTGTATACGCTCGCGTATCTCTCGTCACGCGCCTACGCCGCGCCACGCCACGCGCCTCCGCGTCGCCGTATCACGACGCACACGACGCGGCGTCCACCCACGACGCGCATTCAAAATCGCGCGCACATCATCATTACACCCGTAACTTTTGCCACCTCACCCCGCGTGCGCGTCGCCGGCATTCGAAACTCTCGTCCCGGCATCAGCATAAAATGTACCAATGTACGGTTTCGATGATGTTCCTGGCTGCTCACGCGGCTGTAATTTTGTGTCATTAGTCAAAGTCAAGGCGAGGCTGTTGGTATCTCTTTGAAGAAACCTCGACGTTCCAATTTATTTTTTTACGTAATCTTCATATTACCATATTACGTCTCACGCCATGCTAATAACGCAGCTTCTTTAGGATTGCCTTCTTTTTCGCCTCGCGCGGACCGACCGGGGTCGCGAACGGCCGATGGGTCCCTGTCCCTCCCTCGTCGACGCCGCGTGTCCGATTTTTTGTCGGCCCACCTTCCCGACGCCGCACGATCGAGATGGCGTCGAGGTGTCTCCGCCGGTCGCGGGCGTCATTCTCGCACACACACAACACGAACCAACAATAATGTCTGCGCTCCTCGCGTCCTCCTTTGTCTCCCGCGTCGCCGCCTTCAAGGCGACGAAGATCCAAGTACGTCGTTATGCAATGCGCGTCGCGTTCGCGTGCGCGTGCGCGTCGCGTGCGCGGGCGTCGTCGTCGTCGCACGCATGCGCGCGGTGTGGATAACAGCGCGAATTCGCGCGTATCTTTGCGAGGCTCGCGCGAATTCAATTCGCGCGCGGTGCGCGGCGCGCGACGCGATGTTCGCCGCGGCGCGGTGTGGGATATATGTGTATGAATATCATGGTCGCGTTGGATGCGCGCGCGGTGGCGTCGGCGGTCGTGCGCGATGCGGGTTCGATCGATCGAGGATGCGCACCCAATGCGCGGTGACTGACGAATGTGTACGCTGTATCTTTGCGCGCGCGCGTCGTAGGCCAAGTCTGTCTCCACGACGGTCAAGGCTGACATCTACCCGGAATTCGGTACCTACCCGGGTGGTGGTGAGTCCCCGATCATCCCGTTCGGTGACGAAAAGAACGCCGAGCGTGAAGTGATCCACGGCCGCTGGGCGATGCTCGGCGTCACCGGCGCGTGGGCGGCTGAAAACGGCACCGGTATCCCGTGGTTCACGGCGGGTACCTTGTGCACCCCGGATGACTGCACCGCCGTCGCGGACAAGTTCCCGGGCGCCGTCGCCCCGCTTGCGCCGGAAGGCTCTGGCTACCCGTCCTTCTGGGCGGTGCTCGCCATTGAAGTCATCCTCGTCGGTGGCGCCGAAGCGTACCGCACCGGTATCTCTGACTCTCCGTTCGA
>Ga0181563_10000068_pt1 | contig 81733 bp, 78 predicted proteins | sample 011ome_25_FD_133759 | JGI IMG/M metagenome (GOLD analysis project Ga0181563, IMG submission 133759) | Coastal salt marsh microbial communities from the Groves Creek Marsh, Skidaway Island, Georgia - 011512CT metaG (megahit assembly) | ecosystem: Environmental > Aquatic > Marine > Intertidal...
GCGCCCACCTTGACCCCTTCGGTTCCGGCGGGGATGATAAGAGCGGTGATCGTGCCTTCGTCCACCGCCTCGAATTCCATCGTCGCCTTGTCCGTCTCGATCTCGGCCAGAATGTCGCCCGAGTGGACTTCGTCGCCTTCCTTCACCAGCCATTTGGCCAGCGCACCTTCCTCCATCGTCGGCGAAAGGGCGGGCATCTTCAGTTCAATCGTCATCAGTATGCGCTCACCAGAACGTCAGTGTTGAGTTCGGCCGGATCAGGTTCGGGCGAGGTTTCCGCAAAATCCGCCGCCTCGGCCACCCTGGCGCGGATTGCCTTGTCGATTTCCTTCAGGCGCGCTTCGTCGATCCCGCGTTCGAGGAGATCGTGCCGCGCGGCCTCGATCGGGTCGCGCTTCTCGCGCACTTCCTGCACTTCTTCCCGGCTGCGATATTTGGCGGGGTCGGACATGGAGTGTCCGCGATAACGATAGGTGTTGAGCTCCATCAGCACCGGCCCATTGCCGTGGCGCACATGCTCCAGCGCGATTTCGGCGGCGCGGCGCACCTCCAGCACGTCCATCCCGTTCACATCCAGCCCCGGAATGCGAAAGGCCGTGCCGCGCCGGTGGAAGTGGGTTTCAGCCGAACTGCGCTTGACCGCCGTGCCCATGGCATACTGGTTGTTTTCGATCACGAAAATGATCGGCAATTGCCACAGGCTGGCCATGTTGAAGGTTTCATAGACCTGGCCCTGATTGGACGCGCCATCCCCGAAATAGGATAAGCAGACGCCGCCATCCCCACGATATTTATGAGCAAATGCCAGCCCAGCACCCAGTGGCACCTGGGCGCCGACGATCCCGTGGCCGCCGTAGAATGCGTGTTCGGTGCTGAACATGTGCATCGAACCGCCCTTGCCCTTCGAAATTCCGGCCTGTCGCCCGGTCAGTTCCGCCATGATGATCCTGGGGTCGATACCATAGGCGAGCATGTGGCCGTGATCGCGATAGCCGGTGATGACACTGTCCAGCCCCGCCCTGAGCGCGGATTGCAGGCCGACCGCGACCGCTTCCTGTCCGATATAGAGATGGCAGAAACCACCGATCAGCCCGAGGCCATAGAGCTGACCCGCTTTCTCCTCGAACCGGCGGATGAGCAGCATCTGTTCGTAAAAATGCAGCAGTTCCTCGTCACTCGCCTCATACCGGCGATTGCTGGCCAGATTGTCCTGCAGGCTGCGCAGCGCGAAACCACTGTCGCCCGCTTCGCTTTCGCCAGCTTCTGCAGTGGGCGCTTTCTTTCGCGGTCGGGCCGGTTTAGCCAAATTCACAATCCTTCGATCTGGGCCGCGCTGGCTTGCGGCAGAATCCGATCAGTCCATCGCCAAACTATAAGGGCAAGCGCCCGTCATAGGCAACGACGCAAAGCGTCTCTCTGCCCATAATGTGGCCGGAAATGGGCCGGAGACAAAGGATGATGGGAAGACCGGCCAGATGCAGGCCGCGCCCGGTTCAGTTGAGCGTCATCACCACTTCGTCCGGATGGACGACGTTGAGATTGCTGCGCAGCAGTTCCCCGACCAGATCGGGATCCGCAGCCTTGGGATTGAGCAACGCGACACGATTCCTTAGCTCGTCCCGTTCCGCCTGAAGGCGTGCGATTTCAGCCTTGCGCTGTGCAAGTGTGGCAAGATTTTCACTCCACGCCAGCAGGCTGCTTGGCCCCGCGAGCGCCAGACCGCCCATCGCCAGCAGCAGGATCAGCGCCAGCGTGTCACCGCGCCTGTTGCGCGGCAGCCGGGTGGAAGGTTCGTTGCGAAACACCAGACTATAAGAATCATAGTTAATCCGCCGGTTCAAGGGCTTTCTGCGCATTGCTGAAATTTAGATGTACCTTCGGCTGAATTTCATGCGGCCTCCGGCACCCCGGTTCATTTGGTGCGCCCGACAGGATTCGAACCTGTGGCCCCCAGATTAGGAATCTGATGCTCTATCCTGCTGAGCTACGGGCGCACGCGGATGCCCGTTTAGTGCCGGTCCGCACGAAGGGCAATCAGTTGATGTCATCGGGCGGGGCGACGGGGAACAGCAACGGCGCGACGGGAATGCCTTCCTCGTGCAGTTCTTTCGCCTCGGCCAGTGACGCCTGTCCGTGAATGGGCTTGGTGTCGCGTTCCCCATAATGCATCGCGCGCGATTCCTCGACGAAACGGGGGCCGACATATTCCGAGGATTTGAGCGCCTCGGCCTGCATCGCGGCAATCTGTTGCAGGGCCTTGACCGCCTTGGGCGACAATTGCCCCCCGGCGACCGGTTGTACCGCGCCACTGCTGGCCGGGCTCTGGTTGCCCTTTTTCGGCACTGCCGGTGCCATCGGCGCCTTGCTGATAGCAGCCGTGCCGCACTGCGGGCAGCAGAGCAGGCCGCGATCCTGCTGCGAGGCGAAATCCTCGGACGAGGAAAACCAGCCTTCAAAGCGGTGGCCGTCCGGACAGGAGAGGTCGAAAACGATCATTGCCCTGACGATCTAGGTATTTCGCGACGATTGGCAAGGCTTGGCAATTGCGCGCGCACCTCTGCGGTGCGGACGGGATCGATCTCGGCAAAGCCCAGCCCCGGGGCTTCCCCGCCCATGTCGAGCACAACTTCCCCCCATGGATCGATCACCAGACTGTGGCCATAGGTCTCGCGCCCGTCAGCATGACGTCCAACCTGCGCCGCAGCGATCACCCATGCGCTCGCTTCCACCGCCCGTGCGCGCAGCATCAGATGCCAGTGCGCCTGCCCGGTGGGCACGGTGAAGGCAGCGGGAATCGCTATGGCATCGCAACGGCGATCGCCCAGTTCGGCAAACTGATCCGGAAACCGCATGTCATAGCAGATGGCAAGGCCCAGCAGACCGAGCGGCGTCTGCGCACTCACAACCTCGCCGCCGGGGGAGTATGCGCCGGATTCGCGCCAGCTTTCGCCACTGGCAAGCTGCACGTCGAACATGTGGATCTTGTCGTATCGCGCGGCGATGGCGCCATCAGGGGCAACCAGGAACGACCGGTTAGCCCACATTCCGTCACCACGATCCACCGCGAGCGAGCCGAGCGCGATCCAGATGCCATTCTCTCGCGCGGCATTGCGCATCGCGGCCAGAACCGGATTATCCGCTTCGGCCACAACGTGAGCAGCGGCCCGCTTGCGGTCGCGGTCAAGCAGGCCGGACATTTCCGGCGTGAACAGCATGTGCGCATCGCCCGCGGCCGCTTCCGCGGCGGCGGCGCAGAGGGAGCGGGCATTTTCGACCGGATCGATCCCGGTCGTCGTCTGGTACAGCGCGATGCGAACCATTGCGCCGCCTCAGCGGCCCAGCAGCATGTCAAGCTTGCCGGTCCGTTCCAGCTCCGCCAGCTCGTCCGAGCCGCCCACCGCCATGCCATCAACGAAAATTTGCGGCACGGTGCGTGCTTCGGGCACCCGTTCCATCATCTCGGCGCGTTTCGGGCCACCCATGATCACGTCATATTCTTCATAGGACACACCCTTGCGATCAAGCAGCTGCTTGGCCCGCACGCAGTATCCGCAGCCCCACTTGGTATAGATTTCGACGCGGGGTTCGCTCATTCTAAGTCCTCATTCCAGCGGTTTGCTACCGGCCCCCAGGGGGCTTGAATCTGCCTGCGGCTATCATATCTAGGCAAATGTGTCATGCGCCACCTGGGCAGGACACATACGCCGCGGGCGCCGCAGATGCGGGCCCGGACATTCAAATTGCTCACTGGAGGATTTGTACCATGAATCGTTTCGATTTTACTCCCTATCGCCGCAACACGGTTGGTTTTGACCGGCTGTTCGACCTGCTCGAAAACCAGGTCCGCCAGAATGCGGGCGACAATTATCCCCCCTTCAACATCGAACGGCGCGGTGAAGACGCTTATCGCATCACTCTGGCCATCGCCGGCTTCCGCCCCGATGATCTCGACATCACCGCCCAGCAGAACCTGCTGGTAATCCAGGGCCGCAAACGCGAGGAAAGCGAAGGCGATTTCCTGCATGTCGGCATCGCCAATCGCGGGTTCGAACGCCGCTTCGAACTGGCCGATTTCGTCCGGGTCGAACAAGCCGACCTGTCTGACGGGCTGCTGGTGATCGACCTCGTGCGCGAAGTGCCTGAAGCGATGAAACCGAAGAAGATTGCGGTGAGCGGCCAGCGCACGCTCGAAGTGGTCAAGAACGCCAAAGGCAATGACCAGGCCGACGCCGCCTGATCGCCGCGGCAAATTGTAAACCGGAAGGGGGCGGGCCGCAGGGTCCGCCCTTTTCGTGATGTCGGTCAGACCAGACGCGACTGGTGCACCGCCGCCGCGATGAAGCTGGAGAACAGCGGGTGCGGATCGAACGGCTTGCTCTTCAGTTCGGGGTGGAACTGGACGCCCACGAACCAAGAATGATCGGGCCGCTCCACGATTTCAGGCAGCAGCCCGTCAGGCGACATGCCGGAAAAGATCAGCCCGCCCTGCTCCAGTGCCGGCCTGTAGGCCCCGTTCACTTCATAGCGATGGCGGTGGCGTTCGGATATGGTGGTGGCCCCGCCGTAAATGGCCGAGACGTGGCTGTTGGCCGAAAGGCGCGCTTCATAGGCCCCCAGGCGCATGGTCCCGCCAAGGTCCGTATCCGCCCCGCGCTGTTGCAGGCCTTCCGCGCTCATCCATTCGGTGATGATGCCGACCACCGGTTCATCGGTGGCGCCGAATTCAGTGGAGCTGGCCGCTTCGATGCCCGCATTGCGAGCGCCTTCGACGCAGGCCATCTGCATGCCGAGGCAAATGCCGAAGAAGGGAACGCCACGTTCGCGCGCAAAACGAACGCTGGCGATCTTGCCTTCCGACCCGCGTACCCCGAATCCGCCAGGCACCAGAATGCCATGCATCGGTTCGAGACGGGCGGCGATTTCGGCATCGTCCTGCTCGAAAATCTCGGCATCAATCCAGCGGATGTTGACCTTGACGCGATTGGCCATGCCACCGTGAATCAGCGCCTCGTTCAGCGATTTGTAGGCGTCGGGCAGCCCGGCATATTTGCCCACCACGCCAATCGTCACTTCTCCTTCGGGATGATGGAAGCGATCAACAATGTCATCCCAGACAGCAAGATCGGGATCGGGCGCGTCCTGCCCGAAATGGCGCAGCACCTCATCGTCCAGCCCTTCGGCATGATATTGCAGCGGCACGTTGTAAATGCTCGACGCGTCGAGCGCCGGGATCACCGCTTCCTTGCGCACATTGCAGAACAGCGCGATTTTGGCCCGCTCCCCATCCGGTAACGGATGTTCGCAGCGACACAGCAACACATCGGGCTGGACGCCCAGGCTGGTCAGTTCGCGCACCGAATGCTGCGTCGGCTTGGTCTTGAGTTCGCCCGCAGCAGAGACATAGGGCACCAGCGTGACATGAATGGCGCAGGTCTGTTCGCGCCCCAGTTCGTTGCGCAATTGCCGGATCGCTTCGATGAACGGCAGGCCTTCGATATCGCCGACCGTGCCGCCGAATTCGCACAGGACGAAATCGAGGTCGTCGGTATTGGCCAGCGCGAAAGCCTTGATCTCGTCAGTGACGTGCGGGATCACTTGCACCGTTGCGCCCAGATAATCGCCGCGCCGTTCGCGCGCGATGATGTCACGATAGACGCGGCCCGACGTAATGTTGTCATTCTGATGCGCGGAAACGCCGGTGAAGCGCTCATAATGGCCGAGATCGAGGTCAGTTTCCGCCCCGTCATCGGTTACATAGACTTCACCGTGCTGATACGGGCTCATCGTGCCCGGATCGACGTTCAGATAGGGATCGAACTTGCGAATCCGGACGCGGAACCCACGCGCCTGCAGGAGCGCGGCGAGACTCGCCGCCATGAGACCCTTGCCAAGCGATGAGACCACGCCGCCGGTGATGAAAATGAACCGCGCCATGGGAGTTGGGCCTTGGACGATGGGACGATTCGACGCAAGCCGTATCCGCGCCAATCCACAATCATCTGTGTCGGGCCGCGCCGAATATCGTCACGCGGCCAGGCGAAAGACGGCGAAGCTTACTGCCCGCCTGCCAGCGGATTCTGCGCGGGAGCGGCAGGCGCGGCCGGTTCGGCTGGCACCGGTGCGGTGCCTTCCTGCGCGCCCAGCGGATCTGCGGGCGCTTTTTCCGTCACACTGCGGTCCAGCGAGGTGTCGATTTCCCCACCCCCCGTCGTACCGACCGCCAGCACCGCCAGAGTGATACTGAGCAGGACAAACAGTGTCGCCAGGATGGCCGTGGCACGAGACATGAAATCTGCCGCACCGCGCGCGGACATCAGGCCCCCGGGGCTGCCGCCGCCGATGCCCAGGCCACCACCTTCCGAACGCTGCATCAGGATCACCGCAACCAGCGCGGCGGCAATGATCGCCTGGACGACAGTAAGAAACAGAAACAGCGACATGGGCGAACCCCGATTTTGGCAGTGAATGGCCGGATGGCCACGCGCATTTAGGTGCGCGGCGCGTGGCTGGCAAGCTTTGCAGCTAAGTCTGTGTTTTCACCTTCCGCAGCAAGGATGATTCCGAGGAAGCTCTCCGCAGTCAGGCTTGCCCCTCCTACCAGAGCGCCACCCACCTCGTCCGCGCCGAGCAGTTCGGCGGCATTGTCCGGCTTTACGGAGCCGCCATAGAGAATTCGCACGGTTTCGCCCGCTTCGCCGAACTTGCCGACCAGCATCGCGCGGATCGCACGGTGCATCTCGCTGACATCGTCAACTGACGGAACCCGCCCGGTGCCGATCGCCCAGACCGGCTCATAAGCCACTGTCAGCTTTTCAGCACAGTCCGTGCTTTCCGGCAGGGAGGCTTCAAGCTGCGCGGTCACCACCTTCACGGCCTTGCCCGCATCGCGTTCCGCCTCGCTCTCGCCAACGCAGACGATCGCGGCAAGGCCTGCTGCCAGCGCCGCTTCGGCCTTGCGGCGGACCAATTCGTTGCTCTCGCCATGATCGTTGCGGCGTTCGCTGTGGCCGACGATAACGAAGCCGGCACCCGAATTCTTGAGCATTGGCGCGGAAATATCGCCCGTATGCGCGCCGCCTTTCGCCGGATGGCAATCCTGTGCCCCGACGCCAATCAGTCCCGCTTCCTTGCGGGTCGCGTGAACCAGGGTGAAAGGCGGAGCGAGCGCCACCTCAACCTTGGTCAGCCGTTCAGCGGCACGATCGATCGCGCGCGCTTCGGAGAGCATGGCGCGGGTGCCATGCATTTTCCAGTTTCCAACAATATAGGGGCGCTGGGCCATGTTTCTTGCCTGAAATTGCGTGATTGCCCGCCCGCAGACGGGAAGTGTCAGGCGCCGCTAGACCGGAGCAGGCGCCATGTCAAAGCTGGTTTTCCACATCGTGGCGCATGTACGTTCACCTGTTGCGGCAGAGCCGCAGCGGCGATAAAGCGCGGCGAACGACCAATTCACCTGTCCCCCTGCTACAGCGCGAACGGCCCCTTTTCATGATCCAGCTCATCCGCAGATTTCTCGACTCCCGCATCGGGGTCATCGTTGCCATCGCTTTTCTGGGGCTGATCGCCCTCGCCTTCGCCGGGACCGACGTATCGTCCAACAAGCTGTTTGGCGGCGTTGCAGGCGGCGATCGCGTGGCGACTGTCGGCGATGAGAAGATCGGCACGGCTGAACTGCAACGTTCGGTCCAGACCGCGCTTGAACGCTATCGCCAGCAAAACCCCACCGTGACCATGCAGGTGTTCGTGGCCGAAGGAGCGGTCGGCAAGGTTCTGGATGAAATGCTGGACCGCGAATCCGTGGCCGTGTTCGCATCGAAGATCGGGCTGCGGGCCGGGCGCAGGCTGGTTGACAGCGAAATTGCCAATGCACCCTATTTCCGGGGAGCCAGTGGCAAGTTCGACGATGAGATATACAAGCAGGCGCTGCGTCAGCAGGGGTTGAGCGAAAAGGAACTGCGCGACGATCTGGCCAAGGGCCTGCTGGTCAAGCAGGCGGCCGTGCCGGTCTCTTTCGGCACGGTCATGCCAACCTCAATCGCCCGCCGTTATGCCGGGGTGTTGAGTGAAGCGCGCAAGGGTGCAATCGCGCTCATCCCCAGCGCAGCCTATGCCCCTGCCAAGGGGCCGGACGAAGCTCAGCTCAACGCATTCTACAAGGAAACGCGCACCCGCTACATCCGGCCCGAACGGCGCGTGCTGCAATATGCAACCTTCGACGAATCGGCGCTCAAGGATCTCAAGGCGCCGACTGAGGCGCAGGTCGCGGCCCGCTACAAGCGCGATGCCGCGCTTTACGCGCCGTCGGAACAGCGCAGTTTCACTCAGCTTGTTCTGCCAACGGAACAGGCGGCGAAGGCCGTCAAAGCCGAACTTGCCACCGGCAAGCCGCTTGACACGGCGGCTCGGGGAAAAGGACTGCGCACCAGCAGTACAGGGCTGGTTTCGAAAAGTGCCTATGCCGGGCAGACCTCTGCGGCGCTCGCCACCGCGATGTTCGCTGCGCCGCAGGGCCAGGTCAGCGAACCGCTGAAAGGCACGCTGGGCTATTACCTCGTGCGGGTCGACCGGATCGAGAAATCGCCCGGCAAGACGATCGATCAGGTGCGCGGCGAAATTACCACCGCACTGGCCGCCGAACAGAAACGCAAGGCCATCATCGACCTGTCAGCGGGGATCGAGGAAGAACTGGATGGCGGCGCGGCGCTGACTGACATTGCCAAGGAACTGGGCCTGCAGCTGCATGTGACCCCGCCAATCACGGCTGACGGGCGAGTTTATGGCAAGCCTGATTCGCAAGGTCACCCGATGCTCACCCCTGCCCTGTCCACCGCCTTCTCGATGGATGAAGGCGAACCACAACTGGCCGAAGTCGATCCGGGCAAGCTGTTCCTGATCTATGAAGTGACTGAAATCACCCAGTCGGCCCCTGCTCCGCTCAAGGAAATCAAGGCACAGGTCAACGCGGCCTGGATGCTGGCCCAGGGTGCAAAGCAGGCGCGTCTGGCCGCAGACCGGGTGCTGGCAAAAGTCGGCAAGGGCATGGCGATCGAACAGGCGCTGGCCGAAGAAAAGAAGCCGCTGCCCCGCCCTGACCGGATTGCGATGACCCGCGAGGAACTGACCCGTTTCGCGCAGGGCGGACGCCGCCCTCCCCCACCGCTGGTGCTGATGTTCAGCATGTCGGAAAATTCGGTCAAGCGCCTCGAAGCACCTGATGACAATGGCTGGATGCTCATCCAACTGGTCGATATCGAACCGGGCAAGGTCGATGACAATCCGCAGGTTCTGGCCAGCGTGACGCGCGAACTGGGTGCCTTGCAGGCGCAGGAATACGAAGCGCAATTCATCCGTTCGGCCCGCACCGATGTGGGCGTCACGCGCAATGATGCGGCGATCAAGGCGGTGAAGCGCCAGCTTGCCGGCTCGGAATAAGGCTGACGGATGACCACCGCCCTGCCCGAGAACGCGCATGAGGCCGCGCGCCTGCTCGCACAGGGACAGCCCGCGCTGGTGTGGCGACGGTTGGTGGCTGACACGGAAACGCCGGTGGGCGCCGCGCTCAAGCTCATGCAGCCGGGGCGTGGCGATTTCCTGCTCGAATCGGTTGAAGGTGGGGAGGTACGCGGCCGCTACAGCCTGCTCGGCCTTGATCCCGATCTGGTGTTTCGTGCGCGCGGTGCATCATGCGAAGTCAATCGCAGCTGGCAATCGGCGCAGGATGCTTTCACCCCCCTGCCGGGTGACAGCCTTGACGAATTGCGCGCGCTGGCCGCGTCCTGTCGGATCGAAGTGCCGGACGAGTTGCCGCGGGCGCTGGCCTGTCTGGTCGGCTATTTCGGCTATGAAACCATCGGTCTGGTCGAAAAGTTGCCCCGCGCGCCTGACAGCGAGCTGGATGTGCCTGACATGCTGTTCGTGCGCCCGACCCTGATCCTGGTGTTTGACCGACTTTCCGATCAGCTGTTCTGCGTGGCCCCGCTCTGGGCTGACGGGGGTGACCCGGCAGGGGCGGTCGCGGGCGCAGGCGAACGCATCGACGAGGCGCTGCGCAGGCTCGCCGCCCCGGTGCCACCGCGCAGCCGGGCTGGCGAGCTGCCCAAACTGGCGCTCAGCCCAAAGGTGCCACAGGAACGCTATCGCTCCATGGTGCTGAAAGCGCAGGACTATATCGAGGCCGGTGACATTTTCCAGGTCGTGCTGGCCCAGCGCTTTACGTGCCCCTTCCCCCTGCCGCCCAGCGACCTTTATCGCGCCCTGCGCCGGGTAAACCCCTCGCCCTTCCTCTATTTCCTTGACCTTCCGGGCTTCGCGCTGATCGGCTCCAGCCCCGAAATCCTGGTGCGCGTGCGCGCCAAAGCCGAAGGCAAGCCCGAAGTCACCATCCGGCCCATCGCCGGAACCCGCCCGCGCGGGGCCACGCCCGAGGAAGACCGCGCCAACGAAGCCAGCCTGCTGGCCGATCCCAAGGAACGGGCCGAACATCTTATGCTGCTGGACCTTGGCCGTAATGATGTCGGCCGGGTGGCTGCGTCAGGCACGGTGCGCGTGACCGACAGCTACACGATCGAACGCTACAGCCATGTGATGCACATCGTCAGCAATGTGGTGGGTCTGCTGGACCAGGCGCATGATGCGATCGATGCACTGTTCGCGGGCTTTCCTGCCGGGACGGTCAGCGGCGCCCCCAAGATCCGCGCCTGCGAAATCATCGCCGAGCTGGAACCTGAAACGCGCGGCGCCTATGCTGGCGGGGTCGGCTATTTTGCGCCCGATGGTTCGGTTGACAGTTGCATCGTGCTGCGCACGGCGGTGGTCAAGGACGGGGTGATGCATGTGCAGGCGGGCGCGGGAATCGTTGCCGACTCCGTTCCCGAATATGAACAGCGCGAATGCGAAGCCAAGGCGGGCGCGCTGATCGCCGCCGCGCGCGAAGCCGCCAGGGTGGCGCAGGAACCGGGTTTCGGGCAGTAGGCACTTCATGATCCTCGTCATCGACAATTACGACAGCTTCACCTTCAACCTTGTCCATTACCTGATGGAACAGGGGGCGGAGGTTGAGGTGGTGCGCAATGATGCGCTGAGCGCAGCGCAGGCGCTGGCAACGGGCGCAACCGGTTTCCTCCTTTCACCCGGCCCCTGCACCCCGAACGAGGCGGGAATCAGCCTGGACCTCGTGGGCGCCTGCGCAGATGCCGGCAAGCCGCTGCTGGGCGTATGCCTGGGGCATCAGTCCATCGGCCAGTATTTCGGCGGCAAGGTGGTGCGCGGCGGGCTGATGCATGGCAAGACCAGCCCCGTCACGCATGACGGCACGGGCGTGTTCGCGGACATCCCTTCCCCCTTCACCGCCACGCGTTATCACTCGCTGATCGTAACGGACATTCCCGAATGCCTCGCCGTCAATGCCACTTCGGATGACACGCATGTCATGGGCTTTCGCCACCGCGAGCTGCCGATTCACGGGGTGCAGTTCCACCCGGAAAGTATCGCGACGGAACATGGCCATGCGATGCTCGCCAATTTCATGATGATGTGCGGCCTGACGCCCGCTCGCGCGGCATGAGCCTGACGCTGGACGAAGCGGAAAGCCTGTTCGGGCGGATGCTCGACGGCGGCATGGATGATGCGGATATCGCCGCAACGCTGGTCGAACTGGCTGACCGGGGCGAAACAGCCGCTGAAATCGCCGGGGCGGCACGAGCGATGCGGGCAAGGATGAAGCGGATCGCGGCCCCGCCCGGTGCGATCGACGTCTGCGGCACCGGGGGTGACGGGCAGCACAGCCTCAATATCTCCACCGCCGTGGCGCTGGTGGTTGCAGCCTGCGAAGTGCCGGTGGCCAAGCATGGCAACCGTGCGGCCAGCAGCAAGGCCGGCGCGGCCGACACGTTGGAGGCGCTGGGCCTCAATCTCGCCCGTGCAGGGGAGATGGCCGAACAGACGCTGGGCGATCTGGGCATCGCCTTCCTGTTCGCGCAGGCGCACCACCCCGCGCTGGGCCGCATCGCGCCGATCCGCAAGGCGCTGGGTCGCCGCACGATCTTCAACCTGCTCGGGCCGCTCGCCAATCCGGCGGGGGTAACGCGGCAGTTGGTCGGCATCGCCAACCCGGCGCTGGTTCCGGTCTATCGTGAAGCGATGCTGCTGCTGGGCAGCGAACGCGCCCTGATCGTCTCGGGCGAGGAAGGGCTGGACGAGATCTCCATCGCCGGGCCGACCTGCATCGCCGCAATCGGGATCGAATCCCTGCCCGCAACGCTCTCTCCGACAGATGCGGGCCTGGCCCGCCATCCGCTTGACGCCATTCGTGGTGGCGATGCCGCACATAATGCGGCGGCGCTGCGCCGCCTGCTTCTGGGCGAGGCTGGCGCATATCGGGATGCCGTGCTGCTGAACGCGGCCGGGGCGCTGATCGTCGCCGGGGCAGAGGGCGATCTGCGCGAAGGCGCGGAAGAAGCTGCCGAAGCGATTGACAAGGGGCTTGCCAATGCCCTGCTCAACTGCTGGATCGCCGCCTGCAATGACTGACAAACTGACTGAAATCTGCACCACCAAACGCACCGAAGTGGCCGCGCGCAAGGCCGCGGCCTCGCTCGCCGAACTGGACGCGCGCGCCGGTGCGCAGACGGCGCCGCGCGGTTTTCGCCGCGCGTTGGAGGAAAAGGCTGATGCCGGCTACGCGCTGATTGCCGAAATCAAGAAAGCATCGCCCTCCAAAGGGCTGATCCGCGATGATTTTCGTCCTGCCGACCATGCAGCGGCCTATCAGGCGGGCGGTGCTGCCTGCCTGTCCGTGCTGACGGACGCGCCCTATTTCCAGGGGCGTGAGGATTATCTGATCGACGCCCGCGCGGCCTGCGCCCTGCCCGTGCTGCGCAAGGATTTCATGGTCGATCCCTGGCAGGTGGCTGAGGCCCGCGCGATCGGGGCGGATGCGATCCTGATTATCGTCGCCGCGCTGGGCGACGGGCAAATGGCGGAGATTGAGACAGCGGCGCTCGAACGCGGGATGGACGTGCTCGTTGAAGTGCATGACGAAGCTGAGATGGAACGCGCCGCGCGCCTGCAATCGCGGCTGATTGGCGTCAACAATCGCGATCTGAAGCGCTTTGTGACGGATATCGGCGTGACCGAACGACTGGCCCCGCTGGCCCCGCCGGGCACGCTGCTGGTAAGTGAAAGCGGGATCAACAGCCATGCCGATCTGCAGCGCCTGTCGCGCTGCGGCGCGCGCGCCTTTCTGGTGGGCGAAAGCCTGATGCGTCAGGACGATGTAGCCGCCGCGACGCGCAGCCTGCTGGAGGGGTGAAGCGAGGAGCGGCGCAAGGTGCCCTCGCGCACGCAGGCCCTGTCCTACAGCGCCGCGATCTGGCATGAGGATGGCATGAAAAGCTTCATCGCATCTTCGAAAAATCGCGCTGACGCCGGTCGCGGCGCAGGGTGGATTTTTTTCTGTTATGATGTGTCCGATATGTCCGATTCACTCGCCCGGAACCGCCTGAGATGAACGGGCTGACTCATCTCGACTCACAGGGCAACGCCCGCATGGTCGATGTCGGCGGCAAGGCGGCAACCGCGCGCCGGGCCGTCGCCACCGGACGCATCCGCATGTCGCCTGCTGCGCTGACCGCGATTCGTGATGGCAATGCGCCGAAGGGCGACGTGCTGGCAGCGGCACGGATTGCCGGCATCATGGCCGCCAAGAAGACGGGCGATCTGATTCCGCTGTGCCATCCACTGGCGCTGGATGCGGTGACGGTGGAGTTCACGCTTGAAGATGATGGTGTACGGGCCACGGCCAGCGCATCGCTTACCGGCAGGACCGGGATCGAAATGGAAGCGATAACAGCCGCATCCATCGCGCTGCTGACAATCTATGACATGGCCAAGGCGCTCGACAAGGCGATGGTAATCGAAGGGGTGCGGCTGCTCGCCAAGAGCGGTGGCAAATCGGGTGAGTGGACCGCGCCGGAGTGAACACAGCCACCCCGCCGCCGCCCATTGCGCTGGCAGACGCGCAGGCGCGCCTGCTTGGCCTGGCCCCGGCCCTGCTCCCCGAACGTCTCCCGGTCAATGCGGCGCTCGGCCGTTACCTCGCCGAACCCCTGCTGGCGGCGCGAACGCAACCCGCCGCCGATCTCTCTGCCATGGACGGCTATGCCCTGTCCGGCGATGGCCCCTGGCGCGTGATCGGGGAAAGTGCGGCAGGCCACCCGTTTGGCGGCAGCGTCCGCGCTGGCGAAGCGGTGCGCATCTCCACCGGCGCGCTGATGCCTGCTGGCGCCGACATTGTGCTGTTGCAGGAAGATGCGCTGCGCGCCGGAGACCGGCTGGAACTTGCCGGCGATGCGCCAGTGCCCGGCAGGCATATCCGCCGCGCGGGTTTCGACTTCGCCAGGGGCGATGAACTGATGTCCGCCGGTGCTCGCATCACTCCGGCCATGGTCGCGCTGGGTCTGGCGGCGGGTCACGCCGAACTGGCGGTGCATCGTGCGCCCTCCATCGCCATCATCGACAGCGGGGATGAACTGGCCGCAAACCCCGCCGATTGCCCACCGCACCGCATTCCGGCCAGCAACGGGGCGATGCTGCAGGCGCTGCTGGCACAGCTGCCCTGCGCAATCCGCCGGATCGGCCCGGTGGCGGATGACATCGAAGCTCTGGCAGACGCGCTCGCGCAGGCAGCCGATGCGGACATTGTCGTGACCAGCGGCGGCGCATCGGTCGGCGATCATGACCTGATTCGCCCGGCGCTGGAGGCATGGGGGGCACACATCGACTTCTGGCGCGTCGCGATCAAGCCGGGCAAGCCGCTGCTGGTCGCCCGGCGGGGGCACCAGCTCGTCCTTGGCCTGCCGGGCAATCCGGTGTCAGGCTATGTCACCGCCTTCCTCTTCCTGTTGCCGCTGGTGCGCAGGCTGGCGGGATCAGCCTGCCCACTGCCGGTTGCGGCCCGCATTCCCTCAGCAACCGCCCTGGCTGAAGGTGGCTCACGCATGGAGTTCCTGCGCGCCCATTGGGACGGCGCCAGCGTCACGCCGGTCAGCGAACAGGACAGCAGCGCCCTGCGCGCGCTCAGCCAGGCCAATGCGCTGATCGAACGGCCCATTGGCGCACCCGCCGTTGCTGCTCATGCGCCCGTGACCGCCTATCTATTCGGGAATGGCGGAATCGCTTGACTCGGCGTTGCAGGTTCCGTAATTGTTCCGTATTCGTTCATGCCGTGACCCGGCCATGACGGAACGATTGCTACCGATTGGGAGAGCGCAGCCATGCTGACCGCCAAACAGCACGAATTGATCCGTTTCATCCAGACCCGGCTTGAAGATACGGGCATTTCCCCCTCGTTCGAAGAAATGAAGGAAGCGCTTGATCTCAAATCCAAATCCGGCGTTCATCGCCTGATTTCTGCGCTGGAAGAACGGGGCTTCCTGCGTCGCCTGCCCAATCGCGCGCGCGCACTCGAAGTCATCAAGCAGCCTGAAGATGTGAATGCGTCCGTCGTTCGCGTTCCTGCGGTCAACGATGTGGTGGCCCGCACTGTAGCCCCGGCGCAGCCTGCCCCCTCACCCGCCAATGACGTGATCGAAATCCCGCTGCACGGGCGGATTGCTGCCGGCGCACCGATCGAGGCGCTGGAAGGTCAGTCTACTTTGCCCGTTCCCGCCGCCCTGCTCGGCTCGGGTGAACATTATGCGCTCGAAGTATCAGGCGATTCCATGGTCGAAGCGGGCATTCTGGATGGCGACTTCGCACTGGTGAAGCGCACGGATTCGGCGCGCGATGGTGAAATCGTGGTGGCGCTGGTCCGGAACGAGGAAGCGACGCTGAAATATCTGCGTCGCGAAAACGGCAAAATCCGGCTCGATCCGGCCAATGGTGCGTATGAACCGCAGATCTACGATCCGCATGAGGTGATCGTTCAGGGCAAGCTGGCCGGGCTGCTGCGTCGGTATCACTGACCGCCGCTTCTACTGACCTCCCCCTCTTACTGAACGGGCGCGCGTGATGTCCGGCTCTCATTCCGCGCAGCGCGCCACCACCCATGGTGCCCCTGGTCTTCCGCAACGCTGCGGATGCGCTGGCTGGCAAGGGTGATGGCCAGCCCGCCACTTCGCTCCAGCATCCGTCGGTCCGCCTTGATCCAGCGGGGGCGGCAGCTGCTCGGCAGGCGGCGGTCGGCGACGACTATATCAGCCCGTTCGCAGGCGGCGGCGAGGTTGCGTTCGGCGATGCGGGTCCGGCTGCGCGCCATCAGCAGATGCCAGTCACGTCCGGCGCGTTGCAGCGTGATCGCGCAGAAATCCGCGCTGCAGCTTGCGCCGGGCCACTGGTCAAGCGGGATGGGATCGCTGCTGATGCCCGAAAGCTCCTGCAGATTGTCACGGGTGAAGTTGCTCTTGCTGTCGCGCAGGACCAGCAGGCGTCCCCCTTCCCCTGCGATGGCCACATTGCGCCCGTCCCCGCTGACGAGGACATCGGGCGCCGGGGTCAGCCAGGCCGCAAGGCTGGCAAGGATGATCGGCACCAGTCCGAACAACCGCTCCCGACCCTGCCACAGCGCGAGCCACACTCCCCCGCAGATAAACAGGGCAAAGATCCAGCCACTCATCGAAGGGAGCGTCTTCACTGATCCGGGCTGGGATGCGGTCCAGTGCGCGATGGCCAGCAGCAGCTCCAGCGACTTGCCGACCAGCCACCAGGCTGGTGCGCCCGCCCCGAATGTGTCGAGCAACAGGGCGAGCGCAATCAGCGGCATCGAAACGAAGGTTGTGAGCGGAATGGCCAGTACGTTGGCAAAGGCCCCGTAAACCCCGGCGCGATGGAAATGGAACAGTCCGATCGGCATCAGCGCCAGTTCGATGACTAGGCCGGTCACGAACAGCATGACCACTCGCCGCGCCGCATGACCCAGCCAGCCTTCGCCGCGCGGGGCAAGGAAGGCACGCACCGCCGTGCTCTGGTGCAGGGCGACGATCGCGATCACCGCGGCAAAGCTCATCTGGAAACTCGGTCCGTATAGCGATTCTGGCCACAGCAGGAGCACGAATAGCGCTGCCAGCGCCACTATCCGCATGGACAACGCCTCGCGCCCCAGGGCCAGCGCCAGCAGCACCAGCCCGGCCCCCACGCAACTGCGCACGGTCGGCACCTCGGCGCCGGTCAGCAAGGTATAGCCGACCCCGGCCAGCGCCCCGATGCCTGCTGCCAGCACCGGCAGGCGAACCCGCAAGGCCAGCCAGGGCCAAAGCGCCAGCAGGCGCATCGCCAGGACATAGGCAGCGGCGATCACCGCACTCACATGGAGACCGCTGATCGAGAGCAGATGCGTCAGCCCCGCATCGCGCATCGCATCTTCGTCGCGCTGTGCAATGGCGCCCCGGTCACCGCTGGCCAGCGCAGCGGCTATGCTCCCCGGCGATCCGCCAAGCCGCGCCTGCACATGGCTTGAAAGCGCAGCCTGCAGTCGGCCGATCCGGTCAGCATCCGTTCCCGCGCTCAGCACGGTGACCGGCCCCTGCACGCTGCCCGTCGCGGCCAGCCCCCTGAACCAGGCGGCACGCGCGAAATCATAAGCGCCCGGCAGCATGGGCGGCGCGGGCGGCATCAGGCGCGCCTTGACGCGGATCACCGCGCCGGGGCAAATCCCGGCCTGATCTTCCGCCTCCGGCAGGTTCAGCCGCACCCGTGCCGCACGCTGGTCATCGGGCAGGCGCACCGCCATGACGAGGCGCACCCGCTCCTGAGCAGGTTGCTCAATCCGGTCGAGAATGCGTCCATCCAGAATGACGCTCATCGGTCGGGCAATCGGTTCAGCCCCTGCCATCGCCGACCGTGCCCAGATGATGCACATCCCCGCCAGCAACGCCAGCGCCAGTGCGGCAATCGCCTGACGCAGTTGCGCCCGCGCATGCTGCCGGTCCGGCACCACCAAGGCAAGCATGGCCAGGCCCAGTGCGCTCGCGCCCGCTGCAACCCACTGCCGGGGTCCGTCAAGGACCAGCCACAGCGCAATTCCGGAGGCAAAAGCCACCGCCAGCCAGGACGCGCGGTGGAAACCTGCCCGCACCACCATGGCTTGCGCCGCATCGCCAAGACTGGACAAGTGTACGCGCTTTCGCCAATGGCGCTGCAATGCAATATCCTCCCCGGCGGGGTCGCCGGTCAGCGGCACCGGCGGTGGTGAAGAGCTGGCCATGTTCATATTGGAAAGGAAGCGGCGCGTAATGGCAAGCGAGAGCGGCAAACAGGTTGTAACCCGCTTCGCCCCGTCGCCCACGGGCTTCCTGCACATCGGCGGCGCGCGTACCGCCTTGTTCAACTGGCTGTTCGCCCGCCACCATGGCGGCAAGGCGTTGTTGAGGATCGAGGATACGGATCGCGCCCGGTCGACTCAGGCGGCAATTGACGCGATCATAGAGGGCCTCGACTGGCTTGGCCTGGAATGGGACGATGCGCCCGTGTTCCAGTCAGAACGGGGGGCACGCCATGTTGAAGTGGCGGAGAAGCTGCTCGAACATGGTCATGCCTATCGCTGCTACGCCACCCAGGAAGAACTGGAAGAAATGCGCGCTGCCCAGCGCGCGGCCAAAAAGCCCCTGCGTTATGACGGGCGCTGGCGCCATCGCGACGCGTCCGATGCGCCACCGGGAGCGCCCTTCGTGGTGCGCCTGAAAACGCCCGAGGAGGGCGAAACGGTGATTGAGGATGCGGTTCAGGGCCGTGTAACGGTGCAGAACAGCGAACTCGACGATTACATCATCCTTCGTTCCGACGGGTCGCCGACCTATATGCTAGCGGCGGTGGTCGATGATCACGATATGGGCTGCACGCATATCATCCGCGGCGACGATCATCTGAACAACGCCTTCCGCCAGCTGCCCATCATGCGTGCCATGGACCAGATCGAGGGGGGATGGCCTGACCCGGTCTATGCGCATACCCCCCTGATTCACGGCGCGGACGGGGCCAAGCTGTCGAAGCGGCATGGTGCCCTGGGGGTGGAAGCCTATCGCGACGAGATGGGCATCCTGCCAGAAGCACTGTCGAATTACCTGCTGCGCCTCGGCTGGGGTTATGGCGATCGCGAGATCATCAGCCGCGACGAGGCGATCGCGCTGTTCGATCTGGGCGGCGTGGGCAAGAGCCCGTCCCGGTTCGACCTTGCGAAATTGCAGAATCTGAACGGGCACTACATCCGCGAATCCGCTGACGCGCGGCTGGCCGAACTGGTCGCCGCCCGGATTGGTCCCGGGGCCGATGCCGCATTGCTGGAACAGGCCATGCCGGCGCTCAAACCGCGCGCGAAGGATATAATCGAACTGGCTGATGGAGCGGCATTCCTCTTCGCATCTCGCCCGCTTGCGCTGACTGACAAGGCGCAGGCCCTGCTGACCGATGATGCATGTGCCCTGTTGGGGCAGATTTCCCTTCGTTTGAAGGGGGAAAAGGACTGGACAACCGCAACGCTGGAGGCCAGTCTGAAGGCAATGGCAGGGGAGCTTGAGCTTGGCTTGGGCAAACTCGCGCAGCCATTGCGTGCTGCGTTGACGGGGCAAACCACCTCGCCGGGTATTTTCGATGTTCTGGTTCTGCTCGGGAGAGAGGAGAGCCTTGCGCGGATTGACGCGCAGGCTTCCTTTTGAGACGGACGCCAGGTTTTAGATAGGAGATTGGAATTGGCGGACATGCAGGCGAAGCTCAGCGCGGGCGGCAAGGATTACGATTTTCCTGTGCTGCAGGGATCGGTCGGCCCCGATGTGATCGACATCCGCAAGCTTTATGGCCAGACCGGGATGTTCACCTATGATCCCGGCTTCACCTCGACCGCCAGCTGCGAAAGCGCGCTGACCTATATCGACGGCGAAGAAGGCGTCCTGCTTCACCGTGGCTATCCGATCGGCCAGCTGGCCGAACATTCAAACTTCATGGAAGTCAGTTACCTGCTGCTGAATGGCGAATTGCCGAACCAGACCGAGCTGGACGATTTCTCCTACACCATCAGCCGTCACACCATGCTGCACGAACAGCTGATGCAGTTTTACCGCGGTTTCCGCCGCGATGCACACCCGATGGCGGTGATGTGCGGCGTGGTCGGCGCGCTGTCCGCCTTCTATCACGATTCGACCGATATTTCCGACCCTGTGCACCGCAAGATCAGCTCGCACCGGCTGATTGCGAAGATGCCGACGATCGCAGCGGCAGCCTACAAATATGCCGTGGGTCAGCCGTTCATGTATCCGGACAACTCGTTGTCCTATACCGGCAACTTCATGCGGATGACCTTCGGCGTTCCGGCTGAAGAATATGAACTGCATCCTGCGGTTGAACGGGCGATGGACCGGATTTTCATCCTCCACGCTGACCATGAACAGAACGCTTCGACCTCGACCGTGCGTCTTGCCGGTTCGTCAGGCGCCAACCCGTTCGCCTGTATCGCAGCGGGCATTGCCTGCCTGTGGGGCCCCGCGCATGGCGGGGCGAACGAAGCCGCATTGAACATGCTGCGCGAAATCGGCACGCCCGACAAGATTCCCCATTACATCGAACGGGCGAAGGACAAGAACGATCCGTTCCGCCTGATGGGCTTTGGCCACCGCGTCTACAAGAACTACGATCCGCGCGCCACGGTGATGCAATCCACCGTGCGTGAGGTGTTTGACGCGCTCAAGGTTGACGATCCGCTGTTCGAAACCGCGCTGCGCCTCGAAGAGCTCGCGCTGCATGACGATTACTTCGTCGAAAAGAAGCTGTTCCCGAATGTGGACTTCTATTCCGGCATCATCCTCTCGGCCATCGGCTTCCCGACCACCATGTTCACTGTGTTGTTCGCGCTGGCCCGGACGGTCGGCTGGGTCGCGCAGTGGAACGAGATGATCTCCGATCCCGGCCAGCGCATTGGCCGCCCGCGTCAGCTCTACACCGGCCCGGCAGAGCGTGAGTATGTTCCTGTCGGGAAACGGTAATTCCATTGAAAAGTGATATCGGGCGATGCTGAGATACCTGCTTCAGGTACTGGGCGTCGCCCTTTTCCTGTCCGGTGGACTGTGGGCACTGCAAGGGCTGGGAATCCTGATGTGGCCGGCTGAAAGTTTCATGCTGGCCCAGCGGGAATGGGCGCTCTACGGCAGTCTTGCGGCCGCTCTCGGTGTGGCACTGTTCTGGCTGGCGCGCACCCGCCGATAGGGCTCAGCCGCCGCTGTTGTCCACCGGCAGCGTAAGTATAAAGCGCGCACCCTGCCCCGGCGCGCGCTCTACCGTCAGGTCGCCATCCATCGCCCGCGCGAGACGGCGTGAAATATACAGTCCCAACCCTGAACCACCGTCGCCACTGCGACCAAGCCGTTCAAACTTCTCGAACACGCGGGTCTGTTGCCCCTCGTCCAGACCCGGGCCCTGATCCGCCACGATCAGCCGGGCCATATCGCCCTGCGCTTCAAGCCGCAGCCAGATTGCTGACCCTTCCGGCGAGTAACGGATGGCGTTTCCGACCAGGTTGAGCAGGATCTGCAGGACACGGCGGAACTCGGCGATCGCCGGAAGGCTCTCGTCATGTTCGGGCGCATCGATGACAATGCCCTTTTCCTGCGCGCGCACCCCGAGGATACCCGCTGCACGCCGGGCAACATCGGCCAGATCGATCCGGTCAGGCGCGGTGGTGAAATCCTCTGCCTCCACCACTTCGAGATCAGCCAGATCGTCAATCAGGGCGAGCAGGTGATTGCCCGCCATGGCGATGTCTGCCGCGTAATTGCTGTATTCCTCGGCGAGCGGACCAGCCAGCCGGGTGCGGATCGTCTCGGCATTGGCGATGATACGCGCAATCGGTTGTCGCAGCACGGGCGCAAGATCGCGCCCCAGCGCGGCCCGCGCGGCCTTTGCTCCCTGCGCGGCGCGCCCGCTGTCCGGTTGCGGAAGCGGGCGATCGGCAACCAGCAGCAATTCGAAACCTGCGCTTCCTGCCTGCTGTGCGCCGAGCGGGATCAGCGTCGCCTTCCAGTTGCGCGCGGAGCCTTCGATCTGGACAGTCGCACCGTCAAGCAGCCGCCAGTGGAGTGGCTGGCGATGGCTGCTGCCTGCGATCGCGACAAAATCGGTCCAGACCCGTCCTGTGGCTTCACGCATTCGCGCGGTGATTCCGTCCAGGTCTGCCGCGTGACTCTCCACGGTCAACACGCGCTGTTGCGGATCGAGCCGGGCAGTCAGTTCTGCCAGATGCCGTTCAATCGTTGTCCGGCGCGCAGCGTTCTCGGTAAGATCTTCCGCAGGGATTGCGGACGCCTGCCAGTTTGCGAGTGCGATGGAACAGCCTTCTCCATCGTGTTCGCCGGGCGTCACCTCCACCCATGCGGTGATCTGTTCCTGCCCATCCTGTGCATTGATAGCCTGCGCCAGACGCAGTCCATAACGGCGGCTGCGCCGCACCAGTTCCAGCAAGGCCGGGACCGCAATCGTTCCAGGCAGCTCACCGCCGCAGCGACGCTGTAAGGTGGCGAGCGGCTCCTCCGCCTCGATCAGGCGGTCCTGCGCGTCGCTGGTCGCGCGGGCCAGAAAGGCACCGGCAGTTCCCATGGTTTTACGCGATCTGCCCCGAGGCGGCACTGTCGAGCAAAGCCGCCGCACGGTCTACGCGAAGCGTGTCGAAGCCATCCGGCAAGGCAATATCGGGATGAAAATAGGCGAACTGCTGTTCCACCACAGCGGGCTTCAATCCTGCCGCGCGCAGCGAGAGTGCAAGCCGCGCCATCTGCGTTTCATTGGTTGAGAGAATCACGAGATTGCGATCCTGACCGGAGCCAAGCCCGAGGGCTGTCAGGAAAAGCGCTACCCCGGCATGAGCAATGGAAAGCGCGGCCACGGCGCCTCCGCCCATCGCAGTAATTACCCGCGACAGCAGGCCGAGCCGGCTCCCGCTCTCATCGAAGGTCGCCCGCAGGGTCGCTTCCGCCCGGGCCGCTGCCTCGTCATCTGTATCTGCGGCGCAGGCCCGCATTGCCAGCAACGCTGCGTGAAACAGATCGCCGGGCAGCTCGCCCAATGGCAATTCCATGCGCCGCTGCTGCTGAGTGAACCGGGACTGTGCAGCAAGCAACGCCATGGCCGTTTCCGCCATCGCCGCCTCACGCGCAGCAAGCAGTGCCTGCAGCAAGGGAGAAAGCACGGGATCCATGCCGTTGCGCACCTCGAACCGTTCCGCCAGCTGCCATTCCAGCGCCAGCCCATGCGCGTGATTGAGGCATGGTGCATTAGCGAGCAGTGTTTCGTTCAGCGCGTCAAACCGCGCCGCCACATAGGCTTGCGGATCGTCCGCCCCATCCGCGTCGGCCTGAGCATGCAGCAGCTGGCGTGCCAGATGGGCGATCATGCCGCGAACCCGCGCCACGATCTCGTCACTGAACATCGAATGATCGTTGTTCGCCAGCAAATGGCGCAGGATCGGGCCTGCTGAATCAATCATGTCATCGGCCTGCAGCAGTTCATCCTGCAGGATCGATTCCACCGTCGGGGTCGAAAATTGGGACATTGCGCCTTCCATCATCGGCCCGCCATATCAGCCCATGGTTAAGCCTGCGTTAGCTTCGCAGACAATCGCAAATGAGCGATTGAACCAATCAGGGCAAGCAGCGTCAGCACTTCGGCGCCTTCTTTCAGCACCCCCGCTCCAGCGGCTGCGGCGAGAAAGATCGGCAGAATCAGACGGTCAGCGGCCAGTGCACGCCATCCCGGACCGTGCAATGCCGCCAGAATACGCAGGCTGGCGATCAGGAAGATTGCGCCAAAGAGCTGCTCAGGCCATCCCGTAAATTGCTCGCCCACGCCCATTGCGACCAGCATGACGAGCGCAAGGTCAACGATCCACTCCAGTGCGCTGGCCAGTCGCCCCCCGTGTCCTGTCCGTGCCGCGCCGGACGTTTCCACCAGGCCCAGAGTGACGCCGCCGCGGCCCAGCATCCACCCCGTCATTACGGTCAGAAAACCAGCGATCACAGATACATACCAACCCAGCGGGATCGCCGCCAGCGCGGCCACGAATGCCAGCGATACGAGCGCCCGCGCACTCACCCCGCGATCGAGGAGGCTCATCCCCCACCGCCCGGCCAGCCAGTTGGCCAAGGTGTTTCCCGGGGCAAAGGGATCGGGTGCAGGCAGCAGGCGCCGCAGCCATTGCGGTTCAAGCTCGTCAGCCTCTGACTGGCTGGACAGGCGGACCCAGCGACCTTCCGTCAGCAGCCGTTCCGGCAGTTCCCGCTGCGGCACACCGCCTTGCAAGGCAATGCGCAGCAGTGCCGATACCGCATCGCAATCGGGCGGCAACTGGCTGAGCCGTTCGACCAGCCTGCCCGGAATCACCAGTGCGCCAGCCCAGGCATCGTTCAGATCGATCCGCTCAAACCCCCGGTCCAGTGCCTCATCCGCCGGCAGGGTCAGGACAGCGTTGCCCTTGTCGAGCAATTCTTGCGCCTCCGCAGCCAGCGGGAGAACCCCGTCCGCAATTACTACCAGCTCGTCGCTTGCATGAATCAGTCCGCCAAGTGCGCGCGGCGCCGAAATGACGTGAAATCGCGCGCCAGCCCCTTCCACCCGGTGCTGCAAGGCGATCAGCGGATGCGCAAGATTGTCGGAAATACAGACAATCCGCTCGCAGCCGAGGCCAAGCGCCAGTTCGAGCTGGCGCGCCGCCAGCGACTTGCCCGCGAAGGTGAGGAAGGCGCGATGCCCGTCCTCGGCCTCGCCAGCGTGGTCAAGTATGGATAGAAGGGCAACGCGCACCCGCTAGGCTCCGTCAAAAGAGCCGCCCTTCTATGCGTCGCGACGCGAACTGCCAAGCGTCTGTCGGCGCGCGCCGGACAGGCCGGTTTCAGGCGTCGGGGAACGAGGCGAGGAAAGCACGCAGTTTGCGCAGGATGGCGGGATCTCCGGGCGCGGAATCCAGTGCCTCTTCCGCAAGATCGATCAGCGTTTCGGCATGAAAGCTGGCGCCCAGCCCCTTCAGCCGCATCGCCGAGACGTTCCAGTTACCGTCACAGCGCGCACGACCAAGCAGATCGACCTGATGGGCCAGGCTGTCGCGAAAGGCCAAACGCAGCTCCCGCAGCAGCGCGGCATCGTCGCCCGCTGCGGCGGCAAGTGTTGCATCAAGGGCACCGCTTTCAAAAGCCATGCACCCGGTTTACCGCTTTGAGGTTAATGTGGGGTTTATCAACGCCGGAATCATGGTATGTTCCAATTCATGGGGGAAAAACGCCATATCATTCCCATCAGGGAAGAAAGCGACGCTGAGATCGCGCAGGCAACTGCTGTGCGCGAGGACGAAGTGCTCGCTCTCGATGAAAGCTGGGAAGCAGGTGCGGCCTGGGACGTTGAAACCCCAGTCCGACGCTTTGACTGGCTGGCGCCCGCGCTGGCAGGTCTGGCAGTGGCAGTCTGGACGGGCATTTATGTCTGGACCTTGCGCGCTGCATTGCTGGCGGGCGGAACGACCGAACAGTGGATCGGCTGGGTAAGCCAATGGTCCATGCCAGTGCTGCTTATCCTCGTGCTGTGGCTGGTGGCGATGCGCAGCAGCCGGCGCGAAGCATGGCGCTTTGCCGATGCCGCACAGGCGCTCTCGGCCGAATCCGCGCGCCTTGAAGATCGCCTCGTCGCGGTCAATCGCGAATTGAGCCTGGCCCGGGACTTCATCGCCGCCCAGTCACGTGATCTTGATACGCTGGGCCGCGTCGCGGGGGATCGTCTGTCGGAACATGCCGGCCGCCTTTCGGCCCTGATTCACGAAAACGGCAATCAGATCGATTCCATCGCAAGTGTCAGCGGCACTGCGCTTGAAAACATGGAAAAGCTGCGCAGCCAGCTTCCGGTTGTGTCCAATTCCGCGCGCGATGTCACCAACCAGATCGGAAATGCCGGACGCACCGCGCAGGGGCAGCTTCAGGAACTGGTGAGCGGATTTCACCGCCTCAACGAATTTGGCGAGGCGAGCGAGCGGCAGGTGCAGTCACTGCGGGTCAAGGTCGATGCTGCGCTCGCCGCGTTTGAAACTCAGGCTAGCAAGCTGGACAGCATCGCTTCGGAACGATTTGCGGCCCTGAACGAACGGAGCGAGGCCTTCCGTGCGGAGCTTGACGGGCAGGAGGTCGGGGCGCTGGCCGCGATCCGTCGCCGCGCCGACGCATTGCTGACCGAACTGGAAGAGACGCGCGCCACCCTCACCCAGCAGGAGGAAGACAGCCTCAGCGCGCTGCGCGCGCGGGTGCATGTCCTGCGTGACGAAGGCGCAAGAATCGCGGGCGATGTTGCCCGTAGATCGGATGCAGCGCTTGCCAACTGGAAGGAAGCTCTTTCCACGCTCGAAACCGATCTGCTGGCGGCGTCCGAAGAAGCCGACCGGATCGATGCAGCCATGCGCGAGGCGGCCGCGCAGCGCGGCGCGGTTCTGACCGAAGAAGCAGCCAGAGCCGAGGCTGCGATCGCCGAACTGGCGCGCAAGGCCGCCGATGAGGTGAAGGTCCGCAGCCGGGAAATCGCCACCCAGGAAGAAACCGCACTCGCCCGCATGGAAGAACGGCTCGGTCGACTCGACGCCGCACTTGCTGAACGAGGTGCTGCACAGCTCGCCTCCGGCGCCGAATTTTCGGACCGGGTTGAAGCATTGACAAAGCGGCTTGGGACGCTGGCCGCGCAGGTCGAACAGATCGCAGCGCAAGGTGAGGAGACACAACAGGGACTCGGTTCCGGGATCGAGGCGCTGGCAACGCAGCTTTCCCGCACCGGGGAGGCGTTGCGCGGTACCGATCATCAGGTTGCCGAACTGACAGACGCCAGTGTGCGCCTGCTGGAACTTATCCAGACGAGCGCACAGCACAGCAGTGCCGATCTTCCGGCAGCCATGGCCACGGCGGAATTGCGCCTGTCCACACTCATCCGCAATGTCGAGGCGATCGATCATGTACTAGAGGAAGCTGCGACGAAGGGCGAAGTACTTGCCGGGTTCGTCGCTTCGGCCCAGCAGGCAAGCGAAGCGGCGATGGAGCAAACCGGCCAGACGCATGGCAAGCTGTCAGCCGGTTTCGAGCAGAACGCTTCCCAGATCGCTGCGCTGCAAGCGCAGCTTGAAACGCTGGCAGCACGCAGCTCTGAACTGACTGCCAGCACACAGGAAGAACTGCGCGCCGCACTTTCCTCGCTCGAAGAGGCAAATCGCACGCTGATCACCGAACTCGGCTCAGGCAGCGCGGCGGCTGTCGAACAATTGGCAAGCCGGCTTGGCGCGGAAACCGCCGAGGCTCTGGACCGCATGATCGAAGCCAAAGGCGCAGAGGCGGTTCGCAAACTTGAACTCGCAGCCACTGAAGCGGCGGAACGCGGCCGCGAGACGGCGGTGCAATTGCGTGACCAGATGGCACGGCTGGACGAACTGGCAGGACATCTGGAACGGCGCGTGACTCATGCACGCGAGAAAGCAGAAGAAAAGGTCAGTAACGACTTCGCCCGCCGGGTCGCCCTGATTTCTGAATCGCTCAATTCCAATGCGATCGACATCGCCAAGGCGCTGTCCAACGAGGTTACGGACACGGCCTGGGCGGCCTATCTGAAAGGGGACCGCGGTATATTCACGCGGCGCGCGGTGCGCCTCCTCGATTCCTCGGAAAGCCGGGCTATTGCCGAGATATACGAGAACGATGCGGATTTCCGCGAACACGTCAGCCGTTACGTCCATGATTTTGAAGCCATGCTGCGCGAACTTCTCTCCACGCGCGATGGTCACGCGCTCAGCGTGACGCTGCTGTCATCCGATATGGGCAAGCTCTATGTCGCGCTCGCTCATGCCATCGAACGCCTGCGGGACTGAACCGGGCAGCGCGGTTAGCGGTAGAATTCCGGCTCTGACTGTTCGCCGGGCGGGTGACCGAAGAAATTGATGTCCGCCACCGTGATCCAACCCTGCACATAATTGGCGGCAAACAGTGCTGTCAGCACAGCCGCCAGAATCGAGGCCAAGAACGCAAGGCGACGCGGGCGAAAATTGACAGGTGCACTGTCCGCCTGCCCGGGGATTTTCTCAATCCCAGCCTCATCATGAGTTCTGACGCCAAAGGGCAGCAGCACAAACGCGCTCATCACCCAAAACAGGCAGTAGATTGCAAGAATGGAGGTCCACTTCATCGCCGCCCCTCTTCCGCCAGCACAACCTTGACCTGTGTCTTCTTGCCTGACCAGCGCTGGGCCGCCCGTCGCGTGGCAAGCCTCGCCGCTTCAATCACCGCGTCCCGGTCCTTGACCGCGCTCCCATTCAGCTTACCCAGGGCCTTGACGACGTCATTTTCGGCCTCAGCCACGAATTCATCGTAATCCTCGTCAAGCGGCAGGCCGATGCCCGTCACCTGCGCATGCTTGCGATTGTGCACAATGGTCAGCACGACACCATCGCGAGCCATGCGGCGGCGCATCGTAATCGCCTCACCATCGGCGGGAACGATGATATCGCCATCCAGCACCAACCGGCCGCTGCGCACTTCGGCCAGCTTGCCGGGTTTGCCAGGCGCAAGCCGCACGATGTCACCATTCTTCTGGTTCACTGCCTCGGGAATGCCTGTCGCAAGGCCAAGCCTGCCCTGCTCGCGCATGTGACGAATTTCACCATGCACGGGCACGAGCACTTCCGGTCGCAACCAGCCATATAGCGCCTGCAATTCGGGGCGTCCGGGGTGACCTGATACATGAATCATCCCTTGCCGGTCAGTCACCATCACGATCCCGCGATCGGCCAGCAGGTTCTGAATACGGCCAATGGCGAGTTCGTTGCCAGGAATCTGTCGGCTGGAAAACACGATCACATCGCCAGAGGTGAGTTCGATCGGGTGATTGTTTTCCGCCATGCGGGCAAGCGCTGCGCGCGGTTCCCCTTGCCCGCCGGTCGCCACGATCAGCACTTCGCCGCGCGGCAGCTGCATCGCCCGGTTGAAATCAATCACATCGGGGAAGTGCGCGAGATAGCCATTATCCTGCCCGACATCGATGATCCGTTCCAGCGAACGCCCTGCCACGCAGAGCTGTCGCCCCGTGGCCTTGGCGATTTCACCAAGGGTCTGCAGTCGCGCGACATTGGATGCGAAGGTGGTGACAACCACGCGCTTGCCGACATGGCGCGAAACCTCTTCCAGCAGGCCCGTGTACACCGCCCCTTCGGAACCTGACGCCTGCGGGTTGAAGACGTTGGTGGAATCGCACACCAGCGCTAGAATGCCCTCGTCACCCAATGCGCAGAGATCGGCTTCGGTCGCGGGTTCGCCGACCAGCGGTTCATCATCCAGTTTCCAGTCACCGCTATGAAAGACGCGCCCGTATGGCGTATCGATCAGCAGCGCATTCCCTTCGGCAATGGAATGTGCCAGCGGGACATAGGAAATATCGAACGGGCCGAGCGCGAAACTGTCGCCACCGTCAATCACGTTCAGTTCCACATCACCTGCAATCCCCGCCTCTTCGAGCTTGAGCCGGATGAGATCAGCCGTGAACGGGGTGGCATAGAGCGGAACGCCCAGATCGGCAGCGAAATAAGGCACCGCGCCGATATGATCCTCATGCCCGTGAGTCAGCACGATGCCGACCAGATCATCCAACCGTTCTTCGATGAATTCGAGATCGGCGAAAACCAGCTCGATCCCGGGATATTCGTTAGCGCCGAAAGTCATGCCCAGGTCGACCATCAGCCATTTGCCATCGCATCCGTAGAGATTGACATTCATGCCAATCTCGCCCGATCCGCCAAGGGCCAGGAACAGCAATTCGCTTTCGGGGGTAAAATCCTTTTTCACGCGCGCTGCGCCTGTGCAGCCAGCAGGGCGAGTCCTTCTAGCGTCAGTTCCGTATCGACCGCATCGAAGATCCGGGTATGTTGGTCAAACAGCACCGCCAGACCGCCCGTCGCAATCACTTTTGCGGGGCGGCCGATTTCACTGCGCATTCGTGCGATCAGCCCTTCCATCATCGCCACATAGCCCCAGAACATGCCGATCAACATCTGGTCTTCGGTGTTACGACCGATCACGCTGGTGGAACGAGGTGCTTCTATCGCAATGCGCGGCAATTTGGCAGTGTTGCCGACCAGCGCATCAAGCGAGAGGTTGATCCCCGGTGCAATGATACCGCCTTTGTAAGCGCCGTTGAAATCAACCACGTCGAAAGTGGTAGCGGTGCCGAAATCGACCACGATCAGATCGCCGCCATATTTGGCATGCGCCGCGATGGTATTGACCGCCCGGTCCGCGCCCAGGCTGCGCGGTTCCTCGATATCGATTTCAAAGCGGTAGGACGCCGCCCCCTCGCCCGCAATGGTCGGTTCGACGCCGAAATACTTGTCCGCCAGCACCTGCAAATTGTGAATCGCGCGCGGCACGACTGATGCGATGATGACCTGATCGATTTTCTCAGCCGAAAACCCTTCGATCTTCAGCAATTGCATCAGCCATACCGCATATTCATCACCGGTGCGGCGCGGATCAGTCGCGATCCGCCAGCGCGCCTTGATCGTCCCCGCCTGACCCGGTGTGGATCCGGGTTCGAACAGGGCAAAAACCACATTTGTGTTGCCGGCATCGATAACGAGCAGCATCAGTTGTTCCTTCAAAGCTCTACGTCGGCGGCGTGAATGACACGCGCGCTGCCATCCGCCAAGCGCAAGCGTAATGCGCCGCCAGGGTCGAGGCCGGCAAATTCGCCTTCCATGATCCCGCCGCCCGGCGCAATAACCCGCAGCGCTGTGCCTACAGGATGCGCGGCGGCTGTCCAGCGGCGAAGCAGCAGGTCCAGACCGAACTGGCGCCAGCGTTCCACTTCGCTGGCGAAGCAATCGGCAAGACGCGCTGCGAATGCATCTGGCGTGGGCACGTCGCCCGCCTGCTGCAGGCTGGTCGTCGCGCGCCCGGCGATCACGGGGGCAGTGGCAAGATTTACCCCGATACCCGCAACGATGACGCGTTCAACGCCTTCAAGCAGCATTCCCGCGATCTTGGCACCCCCGACCAGCAGGTCATTGGGCCACTTGAGCACTGCGGCAGACGCATCGGGCAGGTATGCGACAACCGCCTCGCGAACGGCCAGACCGGCAACCAGCGCCAGACTTGGTGCGGGCGGATCACCTGGTCCCGGCCGCACGAGCGTGGAGCCCATGAAATTGCCTGCACCGTCAAACCATGTGCGCCCTTCGCGGCCCCGGCCCGCGGTCTGCCGCCTTGCGACCAGCCAGAAGCCTTCCGCCAGCGGTTCGCCCGCCAGCAGGCGAGCCTTGAGATCGGCATTGGTGGAACCGGTTTCGGAAAGGAATTCGATCCGGGTCAATGCTCAGGCGGCGAACAGCAGCGCAGCGGCGGCCTTGTCGGCAAGCGAGCCAAGCCAGCGGGTCAGCAGATAGCCAAGTGGAGAGATGAAAACCGCCGAAACGATCAGCAACGCCCAGTGGATCCAGTCACTCTTGCCGTGAACCTTGTTTGCCGGTTCATCGAAATACATGATCTTGACGATCTTGAGGTAGTAGAACGCACCGATCACTGATGCTGCGATGCCGATGGCTGCCAGCGCGATCATGTCCGCCTGGACCGCCGCCTGGAACACCACGAACTTGCCCCAGAAGCCGAACAGTGGCGGGATTCCCGCAAGGCCGAACATGACGGCAGCGAGGCACAGCGCCAGCAGCGGCTGCGTGCGCGACAGGCCGGCGATGTCCGCGATGGCTTCCACCGCTTCCCCATCGGCATCCTTGAGCATCAGCACTGCGACGAAACCGCCCACCGACATGGCAACATAAATCGACAGATAGACCAGCATCGCCGAAGCGCCCGCCTGCGTTGCCGCGGCCAGCCCGATCAGAATGAAGCCGACGTTGTTGATCGAGGAATAGGCGAGCAACCGCTTGATATTGACCTGCCCGATGGCGCCGAGCGCGCCAACCACGATCGATGCCAGCGCGGCAAAGATTATAACCTGCTGCCAGGCCGATTCCTGTGTACCGAAAGCGTCCATCGCCACGCGCATGGTCAGGCCAACGGCCGCCACCTTGGGCGCGGTGGCGAAGAATGTCGTGACCGGGGTAGGCGCACCTTCATAAACGTCAGGCGTCCACATGTGGAAGGGAACCGCCGCGATCTTGAAGGCCAGGCCTGCCAGCATGAAAATCACGCCAAACAGGGCGCCGGTCGAAAGCCCCCCGGACAAGGCCGTGCGGATGCCTTCAAAGGTGGTAGTGCCGGTAAAGCCGTAGGTTAGGCTCATCCCGAACAGCAGAATGCCGCTGGCCAGCGCGCCCAGCACGAAATATTTGAGCCCTGCTTCGGCCGAGCGTTCATCCGTCCGCAGAAACGCGGCCAGCACATAGGCGGACAGGCTGTTCAGTTCGAGGCCGATGTAAAGCGTCAGCAGATCGCCTGCCGACACCATCAGACCCATGCCCAGCACCGCGAACAGCACCAGCACCGGATATTCCGCGCGCATCGCGCCATGGCGTTCGAAAAAGGCCGGGGCGACCAGCAGCGCGGCACCGCCTGCGGCATAGATCAGCAGTTTGGCAAAGCTGGCGAATGCGTCAGCCCTGAACTGCCCGCCAAAGGCCACTGTATCCGGCCCCATCGCCCCTGCGCACAGGGCCGGCGCCACCATGAAGGCGCAGACGGCCAGCACCGCAACGGCGGCGTAGGAAACAAGGCGGCTCGCCCCGTCGCCCATCCAGGCACCAGCCAGCAGCAGAACCAGCCCCGAAACTGACAGCAGGATTTCCGGCGCGATCAGCGCAAGGGAAGCGGTAAAGTCCATCAGTGCGCCTCCCCATGCGCGGCGTGTTCATCCTGAGCGTGTCCAGCGTTTTTTGTGGGCTCGCTCAACTTCAATCGCGCGTCCCCCAACGGCGCGGCGCGGGCAACACGCGCATCCAGCGCGGCGATATCCTTGCGCATCGGCGCCAGGAAGCTTTCGGGATAGACGCCCATCCACAGCACCGCCGCCGCGATGGGGGCGAGCATCAGCCATTCCCGCACAGAAATATCGGGCATGGCAGCCGCATCGGCATTCTTCTGATCACCGAAGGCAACGCGGCGATAGAGATAGAGCATATAGGCCGCGCCCAGAATGATGCCCGTGGTGCAGACCAGCGCCACCCAGCTCGATACCTGGTAAATGCCGGCCAAGCTCAGAAACTCGCCCACGAAGCCGCTGGTGCCCGGCAGGCCAATGCTGGCCATGGTGAACAGCAGGAAGAACAGCGCGTAATAGGGCATGTTGATCGACAGCCCGCCGTAACGGTCAATCTCGCGCGTATGCAGGCGGTCATAAATCACGCCTACGCAAAGGAACAGCGCACCCGACACCAGGCCGTGGCTGAGCATGACGATCATCGAGCCTTCCAGCCCCTGCACGTTGAAAGCGAACAGCCCGACCGTGACGATCGCCATATGCGCGACCGAGGAATAGGCGATCAGCTTCTTCATGTCGTGCTGGACCAGCGCGATCAGGCTGGTCACGACCACCGCAATCATTGACAGCGCAAAGACCAGCCAGGCGAACTGGGCGCTCGCTTCCGGGAACATCGGCAGTGAGAAGCGGATGAAGCCGTATCCACCCATTTTCAGCAAGACGCCCGCGAGGATCACCGAACCCGCAGTGGGCGCCTGCACATGCGCGTCGGGCAACCAGGTATGCACTGGCCACATCGGCATCTTGACGGCGAAGCTGGCGAAGAAGGCCAGCCACAGCCAGGTCTGCGCGCGCGGGTCGAAATCATAGGCCATCAGCGTGGGGATGTCCGTCGTCCCGGCCTCATTGACCATCCACAGCATCGCGATCAGCATCAGCACTGAGCCGAGCAGGGTGTAGAGGAAGAATTTGTAACTGGCGTAAATCCGGTCCTGCCCACCCCAGATACCGATAATCAGATACATCGGAATCAGGCCAGCTTCGAAGAAGATGTAGAACAGGAACAGATCCTGCGCCGCGAAGACGCCGATCATCAGCACTTCCATCAGCAGGAAGGCCGCCATGTATTCGCCCACGCGCTTTTCAATCGATGCGCTGGCAAGGATACAGATCGGCATCAAGAAGACGGAGAGCATGATCAGCATCAGGGCGATGCCATCGATGCCAAGCGCCCACTGGAACCCCGCGAACAGGGGCGCACGTTCCACAAATTGCCATTGCGCGCCGCCAATATCAAAACTGGCCCACAGGAGGATGCCTAGCGCAAAATCGACCAGTGTTGCCGCCAGCGCCAGATTACGTGCCAGCCTTGCGTCCGCGAACAGACAGGCCACCCCCGCCACCAGCGGCACGAGTAACATCAGCGAGAGGATGGGGAAACCGTCCATAATCTTACTTCACCATCACCCAGCTGATCGCGGCGACAAGGCCGAGCAGCATGATCAACGCATAGGAATAGAGATAGCCCGACTGCACCTTCTGGGCATATCCGGAACCGCGCGCCACGACCCAGGCCGCGCCGTTCGGACCAAACCGGTCAATGATGCCGATATCACCAATTTTCCAGAACTGGCGACCCAGCCAGAAGGCGGGGCGCACGAACAGGAAATGGTAAAGCTCGTCAAAATACCACTTGTTGTACACGAAGGCGTGCAGCTGGCGGAAATTGTTGACAAAAGCCGCCGGCAGCGCCGGGTTGCGGATATAATTGTTCCAGGCAATGAACAGGCCGATCAGCATCACGATGCCCGGCGTCAGCTTCACCCATAGCGGGACATGATGCATCGCATGAATCAGATGCTCATTATAGAAGATCGCGCCGTTCCAGAAACTTTCGCGATTGATAAAGGTGTCGTTGAAGACGAAGCCTGCGAAGACCGCACCGACTGACAGCACAAGGATCGGCACGAGCATGGACCACGGGCTTTCATGCGGATGATAGCCCGCCGTGCCATCGCCATGATCGGCATGGTCATGGCCATGCGCGCCGTCGGCATGATGATGCTCGTCATGCACTGCATGCTGGATATGTTCGGATCCGGCCCAGCGCGGCTTGCCGAAGAAGGTCAGGAAGACAAGCCGCCAGCTGTAGAAGCTGGTCAGCAGCGCGGCGAAGCTGCCCAGCATGAAGGCCAGCGTGCCCAGTTCCGTGCCGCTGCCGAAGGCGGCCTCCAGAATGGCGTCCTTGGAATAGAAGCCAGCAAAGCCGAACACCCCGATCACGCCCACGCCAGTGATCGCCAGCGTGCCCGCAGTCATCACCCAGAAGGTAATCGGAATATGCCGTCGCAGATCGCCGTAATAGCGCATGTCCTGTTCGTGATGCATGGCGTGAATGACTGAACCTGCCCCAAGGAACAGCAGCGCCTTGAAGAAAGCGTGCGTGAACAGGTGGAACATCGCCGCGCCATAGGCGCCCACGCCCGCGGCGAAGAACATGTAGCCCAGCTGCGAACAGGTTGAATAGGCGATCACCCGCTTGATATCCCATTGGCAGGTGCCGACCGTGGCCGCGAAGAAGCAGGTCAGCGCGCCAATGACTGTGACGAAGGCGAGCGCAACCGGCGCGGCTTCGAACATGGGCGACAGGCGGCAGACCATGAACACGCCCGCCGTCACCATGGTGGCGGCGTGAATCAGCGCGGAAACGGGCGTCGGCCCTTCCATCGCGTCCGGCAGCCAGGTGTGCAGCCCCAGCTGGGCCGATTTGCCCATCGCGCCGATGAACAGCAGGATGCACAGCACCGTCATCGTATCAACGCGCGCGCCGAGGAAGCCGATGGTTGAGGCCCCCTTCATCGCGGGCGCGGCGGCCAGAATTTCCGGGATCGAAGTCGTCTGGAACACCAGCCAGGTGCCGAAGATGCCGAGCATGAAGCCGAGGTCGCCCACACGATTGACCACGAAGGCCTTGATCGCAGCCGCACATGCGCTGGGTTTCTTGAACCAGAACCCGATGAGGAGGTAAGACGCCAGCCCCACCCCTTCCCAGCCGAAGAACATCTGGACCAGATTATCCGCCGTCACCAGCATCAGCATCGCGAAGGTAAACAGGCTGAGATAGGCGAAGAAGCGCGGCTGATCCGGGTCTTCCTCCATATAGCCCCAGCTGTAGAGGTGGACGAGCGCGGACACGGTGGTGATCACCACCAGCATGACCGCAGTCAGCGCATCGACCCGCAGCGCCCAGTCAAAGCTGAGCGTGCCTGATTGCACCCATTGCAGAACGGGGGTGACGCCCGCTTCCGCGCTGCCAGTCACGAAACCGATAAAGATCGGCCAGCTTAGCGCGCAGGACAGGAACAGCCCGGCCGTGGTTACCGCCTTGGCGGCGGTATTGCCGATCATGCGATTGCCGAGCCCGGCAATAAGCGCCGCCAGAAGGGGCGCGAAGACGATCGCCTGGATCATACCCTTACCCCCTCATCCGGTTGACGTCGTCAACCGCTATCGAACCGCGACCACGGAAATAGATGACCAGAATGGCAAGGCCGATTGCCGCCTCGCCCGCTGCCACGGTCAGCACGAACATGGCGAAGATCTGCCCGGTGAGATCGCCCAGGAAGGCGCTGAACGCCACCAGATTGATGTTCACGGCCAGCAGGATCAGCTCAATCGCCATCAGGATGACGATCACGTTCTTGCGGTTGAGGAAGATGCCCAGGACACCCAGCACGAACAGGATCGAGCTGACGACCACATAGTGTTCGATTCCGATCACAGCTGAACCCCCTTGCCCACTTCGGGCTTCACATTAACCGTCGCCTCTTCAGGGCGGCGGCGCACCTGGCGGCTGACGTCCTGCGGGCGGGTGTCCTTGCGGGCCCGATGCGTCAGCACGATCGCGCCGACCATCGCCACCAGCAGGATGATGCCGGCCGTTTCGAACAGGAACAGATATTTGCCATACAGCAGCGCGCCGATGCTTTCGATATTGCTGCGGTCAAGGATCGGGGCGGCGCTGCCATCGGCCACGCCCAGTTCCAGGCTGCCCGCGCGGATTGCGCCGATGCCGAGCACCAGTTCGGCCAGCAGGATCAGCGCGATCAAGATGCCCAGCGGGAAATTGCGGATGAACCCGGCCCGCAGCTCGGCAAAATCGATGTCCAGCATCATGACGACGAACAGGAACAGCACCGCGACCGCGCCGACATAGACGATCACCAGCAGCATCGCGATGAATTCCGCGCCCACCAGCACCATCAGCCCGGCCGCGTTGAAGAAGGCAACGATCAGCCACAGCACCGAATGCACCGGGTTGCGCGACATGATCACCAGCACTGCCGATGCAATCGTCAGCGTGGCGAACAGATAGAAGGCAAGAAGTTGGATCATGTCCCCGCGCGCGCCCTATCGATATGGCGCATCGGCTTCAAGGTTCGCGGCAATCGCCCGCTCCCACTTGTCCCCGTTCGCCAGCAGTTTCGCCTTGTCGTAGAGCAGTTCCTCGCGCGTTTCGGTCGCATATTCGAAGTTCGGCCCTTCGACCACCGCATCCACCGGGCAGGCTTCCTGGCAGAAACCGCAATAGATGCACTTGGTCATATCGATGTCGTAGCGCGTGGTCCGGCGCGATCCATCCTCACGCGGTTCAGCCTCGATCGTGATCGCCTGCGCCGGGCAGATCGCCTCGCACAGTTTGCAGGCAATGCAGCGTTCTTCGCCATTTGGATAACGGCGCAGCGCATGTTCCCCCCGGAAGCGCGGGCTGATCGGATTCTTCTCGAATGGATAGTTGATCGTCGCCTTGGGCTTGAAGAAATACTTCAAGGTCAGCCAGTGGGCTTTGACGAACTCCCACAGGGTGAACGATTTGATGAGGTGGGCGACGGTCATTTTGCGGCTCCAGCAGAGAGCGCATTTTCATTGTCACACCCGTAGCCGCCCGGCTGGAAAAAATTCGGACGATCAAATCCCAGCCAAAAATTGACGGGCCCACTCGGGATATCTTCGCCAAAAATAAGGTAGAGATTTCCGGACTTGTCGTCAGGTGTTGTTACCTTGAGTCCAAGAGATCCGTGCATGCTATGCGTTCCTTCAAACGTCTCAGCAACTGCGGTTGCCCCATCCGGCCTCACCATCGTCCATTTACTTTCTAACGAGCGAGGGTTCCCCACCACATCAAATGAGAAGGCAGCGGGCAAATCGCTTCGATCAAAATCTTCATCGGTGGCAAAAAGCTTGCATTCAAACCGCGTCTCTGCCGCTACATCCTTTTCCGCGGAATAGCTCGGTGACGCGAGCGCGATTGCTGCATAAGTAGCTATAATTATTGAGGAAGAGAGAATTTTCATGCTCCATACCTCGTGAACATCAGATATCCCGAAACAAGAACGACAAACAGCAGGCTGGTCGGCAGGAAAATCTTCCAGCCCAGCCGCATCAGCTGGTCATAACGATAGCGCGGGACCGTGGCCTTTACCCAGCTGAACACGAAGAAGAAGAACAGAATCTTGACGAACAGCCAGATCCAGCCGGGCACGAGGTAGAGTACTGGCAGGTCGAGCGGCGGCAACCACCCGCCGAAGAACAGCGTGGCATTGAGCGTACACATCAGCAGCACATTGGCATATTCGCCCAGCCAGTAGAGCGCGAAGGCCATGGAACTGTATTCGGTCTGGTAACCGGCCACCAGTTCGCTTTCGGCCTCTGTCAGGTCGAACGGTGCGCGCGCGGTTTCCGCCATGGCCGAAATCAGGAACATCACCCACATCGGGAACAGCAGCGGGTTGAAGACAAAGCCGTTCAGCACGCCAAACACATGCCCCTGCTGTGCATGAACGATCGTGTTGAGATTGAACGATCCGGCCCACAGCACCACGCAGATCAGGATGAAGCCGATCGAGACTTCATAGGAAATCATCTGCGCGGCGGCGCGCATCGCGGAAAAGAACGGATATTTCGAATTGGATGCCCAGCCCGCGATCACCACGCCATATACGCCGAGGGAGGACACCGCGAGGACATAGAGCAGGCCGACATTGATATCCGCCAGCACCGCGCCGGAATTGAACGGGATCACCGCCCAGCTCATCAGCGCCACGGTGAAGGTGATGATCGGCGCGATCAGGAACAGCCCCTTGTTCGATGCCGAAGGGACGATGGTTTCCTGCAGGAACACCTTCAGCCCGTCTGCAAATGACTGGAGCAAGCCGAAGGGGCCGACGACATTGGGGCCACGGCGCAGGGCGAACGCGCCCCAGAAACGCCGTTCGGCATAGATGATCATGGCGACGGCCAGCATCAGCGGCAAGGCGATCAACAGAATGCCGCAGATCGTGGCGACGAACCACGCCCATTCGTAATTCATGCCGAGGGATTGGAAGAACGCGGTCATTGCCGGGCTCTCCAGTATTCGTCATGCTGAACTTGTTTCAGCATCCATTCCTCCTCACGCATCAACAGCGCCGAAAGGCACGATGGACCCTGAAACAGGTTCAGGGTGACGAGCTTGGTTGCAGGGACGAAGGTGCACATCATTCCGCCGCCTCCGCCAGGTCTTCCCCGTGCAGCAGTTCGGCAGAGCAGCGCTGCATCACCGCGCTGGCGCGGGCAATCGGGTTGGTGAGGTAGAAATCCTTGATCGGATAGGCAATTTCGCCAGACGCAGAGCCGCCACCGGCAGGCAAGGCGCCGTAATCGGCCAGCCCTTCAACACCCAGAGCGGGCACGTCCGCCACCATCAGCGCCTGCAGTTCATCGAAACTGTCAAAGCCGACATCCACCTTCAGCGCATCGGCCAGCGCGCGCAGGATCGTCCAGTCCTCGCGCGCATCACCGGGCGCGAACACCGCTTTTTCCGAGAATTGCACCCGGCCTTCGGTGTTGACGTAGGTGCCGTCCTTTTCCGTGTAGGCCGCAGCGGGCAGGATGATATCCGCCGCATGCGCACCCTTGTCGCCATGATGGCCGATGTAGACCTTCAGGCTACCGGCGAACTGGCCGTAATCCACCTCATCCGCGCCCAGCGCGAGCAGCACGGCAGGCTTCGCCTTGACGATATCGGCAATGCCACCCTTCTGCGCATAACCCAGCATCAGCCCGCCCATGCGCGATGCGGCCATGTGCAGCACGTTGAAGCCGTTCCAGCCATCCCTGAACAGCTTCCAATTCGCGGCCAGCGCCAGCAGCGGGCCAAGCGCGCCCCTGGCCAGCCCGGCCCCGCCAAGGATGATCGCGGGGCGTTCCGCCCCTTCCATCGCGGCGGCTACCTCGGCAGGCAGCTTGTCCAGAACCGCCACATCCGCGCCCAGGAAGGTTGCGGGGAAGGTGGTTTCCCATTCCGGCCCGACGATGAACTGCTTCGCACCGTTCTTCGCCGCCTTGCGCAGCCGCGCGTTGACCAGCGGCGCTTCCCAACGGACATGGCTGCCGACGATCAGGATGGCATCCGCCGTCTCGATCCCGGCGAGGCCTGAATTGAAATTGACTGCTGCCAGGCTCGAAACGTCGTAATCCATGCCGGTCTGGCGGCCTTCGAGCAGTTTCGAACCCATCGCGCGCAGCAGCGCCTTGGCCGCAAACATGGTTTCGCAATCGACCAGATCACCCGCAATGGCAGCCACGCTCTTGCCCGGTTTTGCCTTGGCGATGGCCTTGAATGCCTCGTCCCAGCTCGCCGCTTCCAGCTTGCCTGCCTTGTTGCGGATCCACACCTTGTCGAGGCGGCGCTTCGTCAGGCCGTCCACCTGATAGCGGGCCTTGTCGGAAATCCATTCCTCGTTCACGTCATCATTGATGCGCGGCAGGGCGCGCAGCACTTCGCGCCCGCGGCTGTCGATGCGGATATTGGCGCCGACCGCATCGGACACGTCAATGCCCAGCGTCTTCTTCAGCTCCCACGGACGCGCCTCGAAGGCATAGGGACGGCTGGTGAGTGCGCCGACCGGGCACAGGTCAATTACATTCGCGCTCAGCTCGTGAGTGGCGGCGCGTTCGAGATAGGTGGTGATCTGCATGTTTTCGCCGCGATAGAGCGCGCCGATCTCATCCACCCCGGCAATTTCCTCGCTGAAGCGCACGCAACGGGTGCACTGAATGCAGCGGGTCATCACTGTCTTGATCAGCGGCCCCATGTATTTCTCGGTCACCGCGCGCTTCGGCTCGTGATAGCGGGAGGAGCCGCGCCCGTAAGCGACGGACTGGTCCTGCAAATCGCATTCGCCGCCCTGATCGCAGATCGGGCAATCGAGCGGATGATTGATGAGCAGGAACTCCATCACCCCTTCGCGCGCCTTCCTGACCATTTCGGAGTCAGTGCGGATTTCCTGCCCTTCGGCAGCGGGCAGCGCGCAGCTTGCCTGCGGCTTGGGCGGCCCCGGCTTCACTTCGACCAGGCACATGCGGCAGTTGCCGGCGATGGACAGCCGCTCGTGATAGCAGAAGCGCGGGATTTCCTTGCCCGCAAACTCACAGGCCTGCAGCACGGTGGCGCCCTGCGGAACTTCGAGTTCGACGCCGTCTACGGTTACCTTGGGCATGATTACTCCGCAGCCTCCCGCACGTTTTCCGCAATCCGCCGTTCCAGCTCGGGGCGGAAATGCTTGATCAGGCCCTGGATCGGCCAGGCCGCAGCATCGCCCAGCGCGCAAATGGTGTGGCCTTCCACCTGCTTCGTCACCTGCTGGAGCATGTCGATCTCGCCCACGTCGGCATCGCCGGTGCGCAGGCGCTCCATCACGCGCCACATCCAGCCCGTGCCTTCACGGCAGGGGGTGCACTGGCCGCAACTCTCGTGCTTGTAGAAGTACGAAAGGCGGGAAATCGCGCGGACGATGTCAGTGGACTTGTCCATCACGATCACCGCCGCCGTGCCAAGGCCGGAGCCGACTTCCTTCAGCCCGTCAAAATCCATCGGCGCGTCCATGATCTGCGCCGCTGGCACCAAGGGTACGGACGAACCGCCGGGGATCACGGCCAGCAGATTATCCCACCCGCCGCGAATGCCGCCGCAATGCTTTTCGATCAACTCCTTGAAGGGGATCGACATTTCTTCTTCCACCACGCAGGGTGTGTTCACATGGCCGCTGATCTGGAAGAGCTTCGTGCCCTTGTTGTTGTCGCGCCCGAAGCTGGAGAACCACGTCGCCCCGCGCCGCATGATGGTGGGTGCAACCGCGATGGATTCCACATTATTGACCGTGGTCGGGCAGCCATAAAGCCCTGCGCCCGCCGGGAACGGGGGTTTCAGGCGCGGCTGGCCCTTCTTGCCTTCCAGGCTTTCGATCATCGCGGTTTCTTCACCGCAGATGTAGGCGCCCGCGCCGCGATGAACAAAGACGTCGAAATCATAGCCGGAACCGCTGGCGTTCTTGCCGATCAGCCCCGCGTCATATGCTTCCTGAACGGCGGCAAACAGCACCTCCGCCTCGCGGATATATTCGCCGCGAATATAGATATAGGCCGCGCGCGCGCCCATCGCGAACCCCGCCACCAGCGCGCCTTCGATCAGCTTTTGCGGATCGTGGCGGATGATTTCGCGGTCCTTGCAGCTGCCCGGCTCGGATTCGTCGGCATTGATGACCAGAAAGCTGGGCCTGCCGTCTTTCGATTCCTTGGGCATGAAGGACCACTTCATACCGGTGGGGAAGCCCGCACCGCCCCGGCCGCGCAGGCCAGAGGCCTTGATTTCCTCGATGATCGCATCGCGCCCCTTAGCGAGAATATCCTTCGTATTGTCCCAATCGCCCCGCGCCTGTGCGGCCTTGAGGTTCCACGGCTGATAGCCATAGAGGTTGGTGAAGATACGGTCCCGATCAGCGAGCATCGCAAGCGTCCCGTTCAAAAAATGCCTGGAGAGCCATGGCTTACCACTCCCCCCGGTAATCGTGATTGGCCGAAACCATGTCCTTCAGCGTCGTCGGCCCGCCGAGCGGTTCGACGGTGTGGCGCCCCGGTTCCTGCGTGCCGGCCTTGGGCGTTTCACCCTTCGCCAGCGCGTCAAGCACGGCGTTCAGCCGATCCGCCGTCAGATCCTCGAAATTGTCGTCGTTGATCTGGACCATCGGGGCACTGGCGCAATTGCCCATGCATTCCACCTCGGTCAGTGTCCACAGGCCATCTTCAGTCGTATGGCCTTTGTGCATCCCGCGCGCCTTGCAGGCGGCCATGATATCGTCCGATCCGCGCAGCATGCAGGGCGTGGTGCCGCAGACTTGCACATGGAAACGGCCCACCGGCACGAGGTTGTACATGGTGTAGAAGCTGGCGACTTCAACCACGCGGATCACCGGCATGTCGAGATAGGCCGCGACATATTCCATCACCGGGATCGGCAGCCAGCCCTGCGTATTCGTTTCCTCGCCCACCTGGCGCTGGGCATAGTCAAGCAACGCCATGACGGCGCTTTTCTGTCGGCCATCGGGGTAGCGCGCGATGGCGGCCTTCGCCTTCGCGTCCCAGGCGGCGTTGAAGGCAAAAGTACCCCAGCGCGCGCGCAGTTCGGGCGTATCGGGTTCGAGATGACGGTCAGCCATTAGCGAATGAACTCCACGCGAGAGCACTTGTCGCCCTCGAAGCTGTAAATCGCGACCACCTCGAACGGTTCGACCAGAGGCGAATCGTCAGTCGCAGGCCCGCGCGTCACGTATTCGCGGAACAGCACGTAATCGCCGATTTCCTGCGCTTCGCGGATCTCGGCATGGTTCTGCGGCCACTTCGCGAACGCGGCGGCAAGGCCCGAACGCGCGCCTTCCTTGCCCTCGCGCACGACCGCGCCGCGATAGTTCGCCTCGCAGGCGTCATCGGTCATGTACGAAACGTAGGAATCCACGTCCTGCGCGTTGTAGGCGGCGATCATGGCTTCTGCGATGGCGAGGTGGTTAGGCATTTGGGCGGCCCCCAATGCTGGACATACGAGAAAAAAGCTTAGCCCTGCGAACCCACAAATAAATGATGGTTAGTATCGGAGTGAGTATCAGTGTCAGTCCAAAAAAGTAATAGAGCGCACTAAAAGTTTCGATCACGATAAGTGAATCAACAGCGAGCCAGAAATATCCAATTAATACAGTATGAAAGACTGTGATCCAATGCTGATTCCAAAGTAACCTCAAACCCGAAATACCTCGAGCTGGATCAATTTTTCTGTCGAGCCAAGAGGAGTAAGCGTTCACCGGTCACACTCCCCGAACACCACGTCGATCGCGCCGAGGATGGCGGTTGCGTCGGGCAGCATGTGACCCTTGCACATGAAGTCCATCGCCTGGAGGTGGCTGAAGGCGGTCGGGCGGATCTTGCAGCGGTATGGCTTGTTGCTCCCGTCGCTGACAAGATAGACGCCGAATTCCCCCTTCGGGCTCTCAGTCGCCACGTAAACCTCGCCCGCGGGCACGTGGAAGCCTTCGGTGTAGAGCTTGAAGTGATGGATCAGCGCCTCCATCGAGCTTTTCATCTCGGCCCGCTTGGGCGGCACGATCTTGCGGTCCGTGGAGGCGATCGGCCCTTCCGGCATTTCGGCCAGACACTGCTTCATGATGCGGGCGGACTGGCGGACTTCCTCCACCCGGACCATGAACCGGTCATAGCAATCGCCGCTGGTGCCGACCGGAATTTCGAAATCCATCCGGTCATAGACGTCGTAGGGCTGGCTCTTGCGCAAATCCCACGCAATGCCGGAACCACGGATCATCGGGCCGGAAAAACCCCAGGCCAGCGCATCATCCTTGGAAACCACCGCGATATCGACATTCCGCTGCTTGAAGATGCGGTTGTCGACCACCAGGCTCATCGCGTCGTCGAACAGGCGCGGCAGGCGCGTGTCCAGCCAGTCGGCAATGTCAGTCAGCAGCTTCAGCGGCACATCCTGATGCACCCCGCCGGGGCGGAACCATGCGGAGTGCATACGTGCACCCGATGCGCGCTCGAAGAAGTTGAGGCAATCCTCGCGGATTTCGAACATCCACAGGTTGGGCGTCATCGCGCCCACGTCCATGACATGGCTGCCCAGGTTGAGCATGTGGTTGCAGATGCGGGTCAGCTCCGCGAACAGCACGCGCAGGTATTGCGCGCGCAGCGGAACTTCGAGATTCAGCAGCTTTTCGATGGCCAGCACATAGGAATGCTCCATCGCCAGCGGCGAACAGTAATCCAGCCGGTCGAAATAAGGCAGCGCCTGAAGATAGGTCTTGTGTTCGATCAGCTTTTCGGTGCCGCGGTGAAGCAGGCCGACATGCGGATCGACCCGCTCGATAATTTCGCCGTCCAGTTCCATGACCATGCGCAGCACGCCGTGCGCGGCCGGATGCTGCGGGCCGAAATTGATCGTGTAGTTGGTGATGACTTCATCGCCGGTGGTGGGCGACTGTTCGAGGCTGAGGCCGCTCATTTCGCCTCTCCTTCCGCCTTTTCATCGCCGAGCAGCACATATTGCGCGCCTTCCCACGGGCTCATGAAATCGAACTGGCGCAAATCCTGGGCCAGCTCCACCTCTTCATAGACCACGCGCTTTTCTTCCTCGGAATAACGCAGTTCCTGATAGCCGGTGAGTGGGAAATCCTTGCGGAACGGGTGCCCTTCGAAACCGTAATCGGTGAGGATGCGGCGCAGGTCCGTGTTGCCGTCAAACACCACGCCATACATGTCGAACACTTCGCGTTCGAGCCAGCCCGCGTTGGGCCAGAGCCGCGTCGCAGTGGGGACCGGCGTTGCCTCGTCTGTGCTGACTTTCACGATGACGCGATGGTTCCGGGTGACTGACAGAAGGCAGTAATTGACCTCGAATCGCTCGGCCCGCTTGGGATAATCCACCCCGGCGATTTCCATCAGCTGCTGATATTCGTGTCCGTCACGCAGCAGGCGCAGCGCATCTTCAAGCGCTTCGCGTTTGACGGTCAGCAGAATTTCACCATGCGCTTCGCGTGCGTCCAGACACATCGCGCCCAGCGCTTCGCCAAGAGTTTGCGCAATGCCCGCAAGCACCGCGAATTTGGGGGCGGAATGGAGCACGGTAGCCATCAGCGTTCAATCGTCCCGACGCGGCGGATTTTCCGCTGCAGTTGCATCACGCCGTAAAGCAGCGCTTCTGCCGTAGGCGGGCAGCCGGGGATATAGATGTCCACCGGGACGATCCGGTCACAGCCGCGCACCACGGAATAGCTGTAATGGTAATAGCCGCCGCCATTGGCGCAGCTGCCCATGGAAATGACGTATTTCGGCTCGCTCATCTGGTCATAGACCTTGCGCAGCGCCGGGGCCATCTTGTTGCACAGCGTGCCGGCCACGATCATAACGTCCGACTGGCGCGGGGAGGCGCGCGGGGCGACGCCGAACCGCTCCAGATCATAACGCGGCATGTTGACGTGAATCATCTCCACCGCACAGCAGGCCAGACCAAAGGTCATCCACCACAGGCTGCCGGTGCGGGCCCACTGGAACAGTTCCTCAGTGCTGGTGACGAGGAAGCCCTTGTCATGCACTTCAGTGGACAGCGAATTGAAGAAATCCTGATCCGGCTGGCGAAGCTCGCCGCCCTGCGCAGCTGCCGGAAGCGCCTCGTTCACTCCCATTCCAGCGCCCCCTTCTTCCATGCGTAAATATAACCGATCACCAGTTCGCCCAGGAAAATCATCATGGTGATCCAGCCTGCCCAGCCAGTCAGATCCAGGCTCACCGCCCAGGGGAAGAGAAAGGCCGCCTCAAGGTCGAAGATGATGAACAGGATCGCCACCAGATAGAAACGCACGTCGAACTGGCTGCGCGGGTCCTCAAACGCGGGAAATCCGCATTCATACTCGCTCAGCTTTTCCGCATCCGGCTTGTGCGCACCGGTTAGCCGGGCGACACCCATAGGCAGAAGGACAAAAGCCGCCGAAAGGGCGAGCGCGATGCCCATGAAGATCAAAATGGGCAGATATTGTGACAGGTCGACCAAGGGTTTGACTCGGTTGGTTCCACGGATTTGCCCGCCCTAGTCGCGGGGCTTGGCCTGCGCAAGGGGGTGGCGGGCTTTTCGACGAGATGCCGGTTTTTGAACATGCGCACTTGATTTTGATGGCCAGTCTTGCCTACGCGAGCAATCGCAACGGGCGAATGCTCGCCCCCACCCCCAATCGATCAGCGAAAGACAGATGCGATGCCTCATTTTTCCGCCAGCGATCCCGTAGTGATCCTCTCTTATGCCCGCACGCCCATGGGCGGAATGCAGGGCGTGTTTTCTGACGTCGCTGCAACCGACCTGGGCGCGACGGCCGTCAAATCGGCGGTTGAGCGGGCGGGGATCGAGGGTGCGGACATCGATCGCATCTACATGGGCTGCGTCCTACCTGCCGGGCTCGGTCAGGCCCCTGCCCGTCAGGCCGCGATTAAGGCCGGTCTGCCCAAGTCGGTCCAGGCGACCACGGTCAACAAGGTGTGTGGATCGGGCATGCAAACGGTGATCATGGGTGCCGAAGCGCTCGCCAGCGGCACGGTCAACATGGTGGTGGCCGGCGGCATGGAGAGCATGACGAATGCCCCCTATATCCTCAAGAAGCACCGCTCGGGCGCACGGATCGGCCATGACACGGCATACGACCACATGTTCCTTGACGGGCTGGAAGACGCCTATGAGGCCGGACGCGCAATGGGCACGTTCGCTCAGGAAACGGCCAACGAATATCAGCTGACCCGCGAAGCGCAGGACGATTATTCGATCGAATCGCTGCGCCGCGCCAACGCGGCCATCGCCGGCGGGGCCTTTGCCGATGAAATCGTGCCGGTTACGGTCGTCAGCCGCGCTGGCGAAACGATTGTGGATACGGACGAACAGCCCGGCAAGGGCCGCCCTGACAAGATTCCGACCTTGCGCGCCGCCTTCGCCAAGGACGGCACCATCACTGCTGCATCATCCTCCTCGATTTCGGATGGCGCGGCGGCAGTGGTCGTCACACGCGACAGTGTCGCCAAGGCCAGGGGGCTAGCTCCCGTCGCGCGGATCGTGGCGATGGCCGCTCATGCCCAGGAACCCAAGGATTTCACCACGGCTCCGGTCGGTGCGGTCAACAAGCTGCTGGAAACGGCGGGCTGGACGATTGACGATGTCGACCTGTTCGAAGTGAACGAAGCCTTCGCCTGCGTCGCCATGTTTGCGATGAAAGACCTCGGCATCCCGCACGAAAAGATCAATGTGAACGGCGGCGCGACCGCGCTGGGCCATCCAATCGGTGCATCAGGAACGCGAATCATCGTGACCCTGCTCAATGCGCTGAAGCAGCAGGGCAAGAAGCGCGGTGTCGCCAGCCTGTGCATCGGCGGGGGTGAAGCAACGGCAGTTGCAGTCGAACTGGTCTGAGCTAGCCGGGGCCGGCAATCAGGGGTTGCCGGCCCCCCACAGGCGGTCCTGCGGTGCCCAACCGACCCGTCCCCCGACATCGAAGCGGCACCAGCCCGATTCGCACCGACCCAGCTTGCCAACCACACCGGGGGCCACTTTCCACAGCAGGCGTCCGCTCTTCTCGCCGGTTTCCCGTAACGGAGCAGGTTCCTTGCCGGAAACAATCGCGGTACGGCTGCGCGTGAGAAAGCGCGCAACCACCCAGCCCCTGTCCCCGTCCGGGTCTTCGACCAGTCGCCAGCCTTCCTTGCGCCGCAGCACCCTGAGCGGCAGGTCAGCCCGCCGAAACACCCAGGCAATATGATAGGTGGGACTTGGCCCGACGCGCATGTTGAGTTCATCCACCCGGATCGATGCCCAATAGGGCACATCGGCATCCTGCGCGGCAACCGGGGCAGCCATTCCGGAAATCGTCGCTAGGATCGCGATTGCACAGCGCTTGAACATCGGCTGCGCATAGCGCCTGCATGCCCTGCACTTCAACCCCGGCTTCGCGCCCTTTCGCGCAACTCGCGCTTGACCACCAGCCAATCCAGCGCCAAGCGATACAGCCATGACCGTGGTCTCAGACAGCAGGTTCGCGCACCGCGCCCATGGGCGCCCCAAGGTGGTGGTGACGCGGCATCTTCTGCCCTCCGTCGAAGCGCGGATGAGCGAATTGTTCGACGTTGTGCTCAATCCCGAAGATCGCCCTCTTTCGCAGGATGAAATCATCGCTGCGATGCAGGATTGCGACGTGCTGGTTCCCACGGTTACTGACCGGATCGACGCGCATATGATCGCAAATGCCGGTGAACGGCTGGGCCTGATCGCCAATTTCGGAGCGGGCACCGAACATATCGATCTGGCCGCCGCTTACCGCCGCAAGATCATTGTCACTAACACGCCGGGCGTGTTCACGGATGACACCGCTGACCTCACCATGGCGCTGATCATCGGCACGCCGCGACGCCTGCGCGAAGGGGTGGCGCTGGTTCGCCGCAATGAATGGACAGGCTGGGCGCCCTCTGCGCTGCTCGGCCGCCAGATTGGCGGCAAGGTGCTGGGCATCGTCGGCATGGGGCGGATCGGCCAGGCTGTGGCGCAGCGGGCCCGCGCCTTCGGGCTGAAGATCATTTATCACAACCGCCACCCGCTACCCGCCGCGGTCGAAAACATGCATGGCGCTGAATATGTCCAGGAACTGGACGAACTGATCGCCCGGTGCGACATTCTGACACTGCACTGCCCGTTGACGAAGGACACGCGCCAGCTGATCGATGCTCGGCGGATCGGGCTGATGAAACCGGGCTCGTGCCTCGTCAACACAGCGCGGGCGGATCTGCTCGATCATGAAGCACTGATCGTGGCGCTGCAGAAAGGCGCGTTGATCGGTGCGGGTCTTGACGTCTTCCCGGATGAACCTTCGGTCGATCCACGCCTGCTCGCTCACCCCAACGTCATGACCACACCGCACATCGGCAGCGCCACGGTGGAAGGGCGCGAAGCATCGGGCGAAAAAGTCATCGCCAATATCCGCTTCTGGGCGGACGGCCACCGCCCGCCCGACCAGGTGCTGGAAGGCCTCGTCTGAATCGCACGGCGGGCTTGTCCTTAGCGGCAATCCTGTCCTAGAGAGCGGGCGATATCAGGGGGCATTCGTGCCCCGGGGGGAGAGGGAAAATCATGCTTCGCACCATCCTGCGCGCATCTGCGGTGCTTGCCGCAACCATACCAGTCGCCGCCATCGCTCAGGATCCGCTTGCCGCAGTAAGCGACAGCGGCGACACCGCGTGGATACTGATATCGGCTGCGCTGGTGCTGCTGATGACGCTGCCCGGACTGGGCCTGTTCTATGGCGGCCTGGTGCGCGCCAAAAACTTCCTCTCCGTTTTTGTACAATGCGGGGCAATCGCCGCAATTGCATCATTGCTGTGGATCGTGGTGGGCTACACGCTCGCTTTCGGAGCGGTCTCAAATGGCTGGCTGGGCGGCGGCAATGCGCTGATGCTCTCCAATCTGGGCAATGTCCGCGAAGGCACCACCCTGCCGGAAAGTACTTTCGCGCTGTTCCAGCTCACTTTTGCCGCGATCACCCCTGCGCTGATGGTTGGTGCGTGGGTCGATCGCGCGCGGTTCGGCTGGGTGATCGGTTTCTGCGCACTTTGGGGTGTCGTGGTCTATGCTCCTGTGGCGCACTGGGTATGGGGTGGCGGCTGGCTGGCCACACGCTTAGGCGTGCTCGATTTCGCGGGCGGGATCGTGGTTCATACAACCGCGGGCGTTTCCGCACTGGTTGTCGCGCTGCTGCTGGGCCGGCGCAATGGCTTTCCCAAAACCCTGATGCTGCCGCATGCCCCCGCGCTGACGATGCTGGGTGCGGTACTGCTTTGGGTGGGCTGGTTCGGCTTCAACGGCGGTTCGGCCTTTGCCGCAACCGATGATGCGTCCAGCGCCATCCTCAACACTCATGCCGCAGCGAGCGCAGCGGCCCTGATGTGGATCCTGATCGAACGCTTCGCTGTGGGCAAGCCGACCAGCGTGGGCTTCGCAACCGGCGCCATCGCCGGTCTTGCGACGGTGACCCCGGCAGCAGGCTACATTTCCCCGGGTGCCGCCATCCTCTTTGGCATCGTGGCTGCCGTGATCTGCTACGTCGCGATCCAGCTCGTGAAACAGCGCTGGCATATTGACGATTCGCTGGATGTATTCGCGGTCCACGGTATGGGCGGAATCACCGGCTCTATCCTGCTGGGCCTGTTCCTGTCACCGTCGCTCGGCGGTAGGGGGTACGCAGAAGGTATGGGCATGAGCAGTCAGCTGATGGGTCAGCTGCTTGCCGTCGGATTCGTTGCACTCTGGTCAGCGGTGGCCACGGCCATTCTGGCGCTGGCTGTTTCGCTGCTGCTCCCCATGCGGGCGAGCGAGGACGAGGAACGCGAGGGGCTGGACATCACCAGCCACGGCGAACGCGCCTGGGAACTGGACTGAGGCCACACGGAAAGCGGGGAACGCGCCCGCTCTTCCCCTCAATCGCCGGTCAGGATACGGTCAACCAGTTCCTTCACGCTGGGCGTGTAATTGTTGGAATAGAACGGGTCCTGCTTGAAGCGGTACGCCGCATGGCCCGCAAAGGCGAGATTCTGGTTAACATCGCCGCCATGGGCAATATCTTGCAGCGTCTTCTGAATACAGAAGCTGCGCGGATCGGCGAGCCGCCCGGTCGTGTAATCGTCATGATCCTTCCATGACGAAAAGCCGCAATGCGACAGGCAACCCATGCAATCTGCCTGATCCTTGCGAATTTCAGCGCGTTCGGCGGCGCTGACGAAGACCAGCGTATCGTCAGGCGTTTTCAGCGCATTGTCATGCCCTTGTGCCGCCCAGCTTCGCGCCCGTTCGCGGTCAGCCGCAGTAACCCAGAAGTTCTTGCCCTTCACCCCCACGTCGAGCTGGACGGTATGTTCGCCAGCCTCGACCTTCGAATAGGGTATCTGCCGTTCGGAACGGGCTTCCAGACTGCGCAGGAACGGATTGCGCACCGCTGAACTGTAAAAGCCGGTGGGCGAAAAGCGGTGCAACAGCACGTCGCCCGGTTCCAGATTGCGCAGCATATCCTTCCAGCCTTGCGGAATGGGGCTTTCCTGCGTGAGCAGGGGCCGCGTTCCGAACTGAAAGACAATCTGACCCAGTTCCGGATTGCCAATCCAGTCTTCCCATTCCCGCAGGAACCAGACCCCACCGGCCATCACAATGGGGACATTGTCGGATATGCCTTCCGCACGCATCGTGTCGCGCAGGGCCTTGACCCGCGGAAACGGATCTTCGGGTACCAGCGGATCCTCGGCATTGGAGAGGCCGTTGTGACCGCCCGCCAGCCAGGGGTCTTCATAGACAACCGCCCCCATCAGTTCGGCGACCTTGCTGTAAGACCGTTTCCACAGCGCGCGAAACGCGCGGGCCGAACTGACGATCGGCAGGTAATTGACTTCAAACCGGGCGGCGATCTCAGACAGCTTGTATGGCATGCCCGCGCCGCAGGTCACGCCGGCCACCAGCCCCCGGGTGCGTTCCAGCACGCCTTCCAGTACCTGTTGCGCGCCGCCCATTTCCCACAGCACGTTGATGTTGAGCGCACCCCGGCCTCCGGCAATATCATGCGCCCGTTTGACTTGTTCGACCGCACCGTCAATCGCGTAACGGATCAGCTGTTCGTGCCGCTCGCGCCGCGTAAGCTGTTCGTAAACCTGCGGAATGATCTTGCCCTGCGGATCGTAACTGTCCGCATTGACCGCACTGACCGTGCCGATGCCACCGGCAGCGGCCCACGCGCCTGAACTGGCGTGATTGGTTGCCGATACCCCCTTGCCGCCTTCCACCAGCGGCCAGACTTCACGGCCTGCATACTGGATAGGCGAAACACCCTTGAAACTCATCTCGACCCTAACTTGTCATCCGGCCCTTCAGCCGGTCTATCCGGTTACTTACCGCCCGGCAGGCGGCAAGGCACGATATCCTTCGGTTCGGGCCTCTCACCAGTTGTTTCAAACTGGGCATAGAAGCCAGCCAATTCCGGCTTACGAACAAATTCAACCAGACGAAAGCCCACTTGTCCAAACTCGCAAAAAAGCAGGCGCGGATCGATCCCGTGCTGGTCAGTCGGGCGATCCACATCAACCACGATCACCTGCCCCCCTTCGCGCAGCGCCGGGCGCAGGCGCCAGAGGAATGCGTATGGTTCCGCGACCTCATGATACATGTGCACCATGAAGATTCGGTCGAAGCTGTCTTCAGGCAAGCGCGGATCGTCGGCCGCGCCAAGCTTGATCGAAACATTGTCGATCCGCTCCCGCTCCACCCTGCTGCCCAGCTGCTTGATCGCCTGCGGATCGATATCCTGCGCCAGCACCCGCCCGCGCCTGCCCACACGCTCTGCCAGGCGAACCGTATAATAGCCTTCGCCCGCGCCGATGTCGGCCACAGTCATGCCGCGCCTGATCCGGGCAAGGTCCATGACCAGCGCCGCTTCGCGCCGGTCGTCACGCGCCTGCTCGGATCCGACACGGTTAGTACCCAATTCCGAGACCGGGCGATGCGCCCGCGGAAAATCACGGGCCGTCTGCGGCCGGTCCACGTCCTTTTCAGTCTGCCCGCACCCTGCGACAAGCAGGGCCGTAAAGAGCAGCAAGGCGCGGCGGCCCCTCATTCGACGTCTTCGACCTCCACGGTCTCGCCCGTCACGCGCTGCGACAGGGCGGCCGCCATGAAATCGTCAATCTCGCCGTCAAGTACATCGCCGGGACTGGGCGAGGTAACGCCGGTGCGCAGATCCTTCACCATCTGATAGGGCTGCAGCACATAGCTGCGGATCTGGTGCCCCCAGCCAATCTCGCTCTTTTCCTGATATTCCCCGCTCGCCACGGCTTCCCGCTCGGCGAGCTCCTTTTCGAACAGCCTGGCCTTCAGCATGTTCATGGCCGTTGTACGGTTCTTGTGCTGCGAGCGGTCATTCTGGCTGGCCACAACAATGCCGCTGGGGACGTGAGTGATCCGCACCGCGCTGTCCGTAGTGTTGACGTGTTGCCCGCCCGCACCGCTGGCGCGGTAAGTGTCGATCTTCAGATCGCCTTCATTGATCTCAATCTCGATGTCGTCGTCAATGACCGGATAGACCCACACGCTGGAAAAGCTGGTGTGGCGCCGCGCCGAACTGTCATAGGGACTGATCCGAACGAGCCGGTGCACCCCGCTTTCGGTCTTGGCATAGCCATAGGCGTTTTCGCCCTTGATCAGCAGTGTGGCTGACTTGATCCCGGCCTGTTCGCCCGCATGATAATCGACCAGTTCCACCTTGTAGCCGTGGCGTTCGGCCCAGCGCGTGTACATGCGTTGCAGCATTTCGGCCCAGTCCTGGCTCTCTGTCCCGCCCGCGCCTGCGTGAATTTCCAGATAGGTGTCATTGCCGTCCGCTTCGCCTGACAACAGTGCCTGCACCTTGTCCGCATCTGCCCGGTCAGCCAGCCTGGCCAGCGAATCAAGTCCTTCCTGCACGATCGCGTCGTCGCCCTCGGCCTCGCCCAGTTCGATGAACTCCACCGCGTCCGCCATTTCCTGGCCGATTTCCTTGACCGTGCCAATGGACGCATCCAACCTGCGCCGTTCGCGCATGATCGCTTCAGCCTGTTTCGGATCGTTCCACAGGTCGGCATCCTCGACCCGCGCGTTGAGCTCGTCGAGGCGGCGCACGGCGCGGTCCCAATCCAGCGACTGGCGAACCAGCGTCAGCGCGGCTTCGATGCGGTCAATATGGGCCTGCCCTTCGGCACGCATGGTGCTTCAACTCCGTAATTTCTGGTCCGCTTAGCGGACAGTGAACGCTTGTAAAGGCAAGGTTGCTGGCTGCGCAGCACCCGACGGTGGAGCTCTTTCAGTAAATGCCGCCCTGCTCTTCGGCGAAATTCTCCTGAGCGCCGTCACGCCGCCCCCCTGCCCCGGCACCATCCTGCGCGGTGCGCCCACGGCGGAGCAGCTCAAGTATCTCCTCGCGCATCGCATCAAGTTCGTCCTGGCGGGTGCTGCGACGCGGTTCGGTATTGGGCTTGAACGCTTCCCAGATGATGGAGGCCTGAGGATCGTCCGAAGGCCAGCCATCAAACACCCGCTTTCCGGTGCGCCGGTCAATTCGCACCATGCGGATGCCCGCAGGCGCAGGAAATGGTTCGTCCTTCCAGCGCGAGCGGGTGTTCTGGATAAACTGCTTGACGATCGGTGCAGCTACACGCCCGCCCTGTGCCCAGCCGCCCATGTTGCGCGGCTGGTCATAGCCCAGATAAACCCCCGCAACGATATCAGGCGATCCGCCGATGAACCAGACATTGGTCGGGCCGGTGGTGGTTCCCGTCTTTCCGAACAGCGGCAGACCCAGATCGCGCAGCACCACGGCCGTCCCGCGCTGCACGACACCTTCGAGCATGTGTATGACCTGATAGGCAGTGCCCGAATCCAGCACCTGCTTGCCGCGCGATTGCAGGCGCGGCATCGGCTTGCCATCCCATTCAGGCATGTTGCAGCCAATGCAGCGGCGCTTGTCCGCGCGCCAGATCACCTTGCCGTTTCGGTCCTGCACGAAGTCGATCAGCGTGGGTTCGAACTGCACCCCGTGATTGGCCAGCGCAGAATAGGCATTGACCATCTTCGAGACGGTCGTGTCACCCGCGCCCAGTGCGAAGGACAGATATGGCTTGTAATCGCCGATCCCGGTGCGCCGGAAGGTCTTGGTGACGTTCTCCATGCCCGCATCATTGGCGATATGCACCGTCATCAGGTTGCGCGACTGCTCAAGCCCCCAGCGCATGGTGTGCTCGCCACCGCCACCGCCGCCGAAGTTGCGAAAGCATTTTTCGCCCAGCGCGGCGCCCTGATAGACGCAGAACGGGCCATCCATCACCATGCTGGCGGGCGTCATGCCGCTGTCGATCCCGGTAGCATAGACGAAGGGCTTGATCGTCGATCCGGGCTGGCGCAGCGCCTGCGTGGCTCGATTGAAGGCGCCAAGGCGCGAATCAAAACCACCCTGCATGGCCAGCACCCGGCCCGTCCCGGGCTCTTCCGCAACGAAGCCGCCCGACACCTCGGGCACGGTCCGCACGATGTAACCGCCCGCCTTCGGTGAAACGACGATCACGTCACCCGCCTTCAGCGCATCCGGCATCCCGGAAAGGGACGCTTCACTTCCATCAGCAAAGCCCACCATCGCCGACGCGCCCTGACGCTGGGTCACGACGCCGACGCGCCAGTCCTGATAGCTGATCGAAAGATAGGAACTGGCCAGTTGCCCCCGCCAGCTGCCTTCATCCAGATCGATCCGGGCGATCGGTCCGGTCCAGCCCCGCCCGGAATGGAACCGCAGCAATCCTGCGCGCAGCGCATCGCGGGCTGCCTTCTGCAATTCCGGATCGAGCGATGTGCGCACCCACAAACCGCCGGCATAAACGCTGTGCGGGCCGTCTTCAGCTTTCTCGCCATATTTGTCGATCAGCTGACGGCGCACTTCCTCCATGAAATAACCCGCATCGACTTTTCTCGCCTGCGAACGGTTAGGGATGACGCCCAGCGGCATGGCCTTTGCCGCCTCAGCTTCCTCCTTGCTGACGAAATCGTTGCGCACCATCTGGTCGAGCACGAAGTTGCGGCGTTCCATCGCCAGACCTGCGTTTCTGGCACGGCCATATCGTTCGGGCGCCTTGGGCAGGATCGCCAGAAAAGCTGCCTCATGCAGTTTCAGCTGGTCTACATCCTTGTCGAAATAGGCCCGCGCGGCGGCCTGTACGCCGAAGCTCTGGCGACCAAGCGGAATTTCATTGAGATAAAGTTCAAGGATCTGCTGCTTGGACAGCACCTGCTCGATTCGACCGGCAAGGATCATTTCCTTGAGCTTGCGAGTGATCGAATATTCGTCACCCACCAGGATGTTCTTGGCGACCTGCTGCGTGATGGTCGACCCGCCCTTGGCACGTTGGCCCGAGCCGATCTTGCTGACATAGTCGAACACCGCGCCTGCAAAACCGGTGTAGTCAACCCCGCCATGCGTCCAGAAAGTCTTGTCCTCGGCGGCCAGATACGCGTTGATGAGCGGGCGTGGGAAGTCCTGGAAACGCAGCTGCACCCGCCGTTCGCGCGCATAGGAGTCAACGATCTCGCCATCGATACCGCGCACCATCGTGGGCAAGGGCGGCTGATAGTCGAGCAGGGTCCGCGCGTCAGGCAGATTGCGACCGATGGTGACCCAAACGAGCAGCCACAGCAGCATCAGGCCGGCGATCGCCAGCGCCAGCAGCCGGAAGACCCGGCTGTCGTGCCAGTTGCGCCTGAACCAGGCCACGACGCCCTGTGCATCGCGGCGAATGCGGTAGCGCATATTATCGTTCCGGGGTTTTTCAGCCATGATTGCGCCAGCCCTTAGCACGCAGATTTCCCAGCGCGCCAGATACTATGGCACGAGCCGCACAAATACGGCGATCAGCCTGCCGCACTCCGTGCGAAATAGATACGGATCGCGCGGGACAATACCTTTGCAAAACGATCCCGGCCTTCCTCAGAAGCCAGCCGGGCGGCTTCCTCCGGGTCAGTGATATATCCGGCTTCGAATAACACGGCGGGAATATCAGCCGATTTAAGCACGGCGAATGCGGCGGAGCGGCGCGGTGCGGGGTGAAAGGCCAGCATGCCCTCCCCTTCCCTTGTGATCAGGGAAGCAAATTGCGCTGATTGTTCCTGAGTGCGCCGACGGGCAAGATCGACCAGAATGGCGGTGACATCGTCACTCTGCCCCACAAGTTCGATGCCGTTTATCCTGTCAGCCCCGTTTTCCCGTTCGGCGATGCGGGCGGCGATTTCGTCAGACGCCTTGTCCGACAATGTATAGACCGTGGCCCCGCTGATGCCACGAACATCGCCTGATGAATCGGCGTGGACCGAGAGAAAAAGGTCTGCGCCCAGCGCGCGTGCAATGGCGGAACGCTCTGCCAGTGCCAGAAACCGGTCATCGTCGCGCGTCATCGCCACCCGGATGCCGCCATCGGCCAGCAACCGGTCCCGCAATGCCAGCGCCAGCGCCAGCGTCAGGCTTTTTTCGCGATATCCTGCCCCGATCGCGCCCGGGTCATGCCCGCCGTGCCCGGCGTCAATCACCACCAGCGGACGGCTTGCATCTTGCGGGCCCTTGATTTCAGGCAGGCCGATCTTCCTGCCAGCTTCCGGCAGTTCGATCCGGATGACGTAGTCACGGCCGAAATACGGCACCGGAATGGTGAGGCCAAAGGCAAACAGCCCGGCCACGAGCAGCACCGGAGCCAAGAACAACAGCCAGAGCCGGAGACGCATCGACATGGAGCAATCGTTAGAAGCCCCTGAGCGAAAAGGACAAGCTAATTTATCGTGAGTCGCAATAAGGTTGCCGATCACACAATGCGGTGCTAGCACCTGCGCTATGGGCTGGAACCTGCCTACTACCGACCGCGATCCGTTGCGGCACGGAGGCCGGATAACCGGCAAGCATGGCTCCTCCCGCAAACGCGATCACTCATTCTCAAGAGTGATTCCACACAGGTTGACGCCACAATGAGAAGTCTTTCCCCCAACCCGAAACCGCAGTTCACCAACTGCGCAGCGGGAGCGGCTGGAAATATTGCGCGCCCGAAAAGCCCGCGCATTCCCGTTGAGGCAGACACGATCCCATTCGCCCTGCGGACAGACCGCAACGGCGAAATCCATGAACAATCGCGCGCCGCCCGCAGCAAGAGAGACCTGCGCGCGCGCGCCTGGAGATATTTAAATGGCAACGCGTATGCTCATCGATGCGCGCCACCCGGAAGAAACCCGGGTTGCGGTGCTCAAAGGCAATCGTATTGAGGAATTCGACTTTGAATCTGCCGATCACAAGCAGATCAAAGGCAATATCTATTTGGCAAAGGTCACGCGGGTCGAACCCTCGCTTCAGGCCGCTTTCGTAGATTTTGGCGGGAACCGGCACGGTTTCCTCGCATTCAGCGAAATTCACCCAGATTACTACCAGATCCCGAAAGAGGATCGCGAAGCCCTGCTCGCCGAAGAGGCGGCTGCGGCGGAAGAAGAGGCCGCGCTGCGTGCTGTCGAGGATGACGAGAGCGACTATGGCGAAAGTGCCCTCGACCGGATCGAGGATCACGACCATAGCGAAGATATGGGCGGTGGCCTTGGCGAACTGACCGAAGTCGATTCCGATGATGTGGACCATGTCGCCACCATCGAAGGCGGGCACGTCGAAAATGGTTTCGACGACAGCGAAGACGACGCGGACCGCGAAACTGATGACGCGGACGCAGATGACGCCGACAGCGACGAAAATGGCGATGACAAGAGCCGCCCGCGCCACGGTCGCCGCCGCCAGCAGGGCCGCGCCCGTTCCAAGCAGGCCGAGGAAATCCGAGCCAAACGGATGGCACTGCGCCGCCGTTACAAGATTCAGGACGTCATCCAGCGGCGCCAGGTACTGCTCGTTCAGGTCGTCAAGGAAGAACGCGGCAACAAGGGTGCCGCGCTGACCACTTACCTCAGCCTGGCTGGCCGCTATTGCGTGCTGATGCCCAATTCCACGCATGGCGGCGGCATTTCGCGCAAGATCAATTCCGTTTCAGATCGCAAGCGGCTGAAGCAGATCGTCTCCGAGATGAACCTGCCCAAGAGCATGGGCTGCATCGTGCGCACTGCCGGGCTTCAGCGCACCAAGACCGAGATCAAGCGCGACTTCGATTACCTCGCCCGGTTGTGGGACGAGATCCGCGAAAACACCCTGAAATCGACGGCACCCGCCCTGATCCATTCCGACAGTGATCTGATCAAGCGGGCCATCCGCGACATCTACAATCGCGAGATCGAGGATGTCGTGGTCGAAGGCGAGGAAGGCTACCGGGCCGCGCGCGAATTCATGAAGCTGCTGATGCCCAGCCACGCCAGGCGGGTGAAGCAGTATGCCGATCCCGTCCCGCTGTTCCAGCGTTATGGCGCAGAAGATCAGCTTTCGGCGATGTACGATCCGATGGTGCAGCTCAAATCCGGCGGCTATCTCGTCATAAATCCCACCGAAGCGCTGGTTTCGATCGACATCAACTCGGGCCGTTCCACCAAGGAACATGGCATCGAACAGACCGCGCTCAACACCAATCTGGAGGCGGCACGCGAAATCGCGCGCCAGCTGCGCCTGCGCGACATGGCCGGGCTGGTAGTGATCGACTTCATCGACATGGATTACGGATCGAATGTCCGCAAGGTCGAGAAGGCAATGAAAGACGCGCTGAAAAACGACCGCGCCCGTATCCAGGTCGGCCGCATTTCCAGCTTCGGCCTGATGGAAATGAGCCGCCAGCGCCTGCGCACCGGTGTGCTTGAAGCGACGACCCGCGGCTGCCCCCATTGCGACGGCACCGGGCTGGTCCGCACCGCTTCCAGCGCCGGTCTGGCCGCCCTGCGCCTGATTGAGGACGAGGCGGGACGCGGCAAGGGCAGCACGATCACGCTCTATGCCTCAACCGAAGCGGCAATCTATCTGCTCAACTCCAAACGCACTGATCTTGCGCAGATTGAAGACCTCTATGGCGTGACCGTCGAAGTCATTCCCGAAGGCGAAAACGAAGGCGCAAAGATGCGCGTCGCCAGTTCCGGCCCCCGGCCGGAGAAGGTGCCGACTTTCGCCCCGCTGATGGTTGAAGAAGACGATCTTCCGTTCGAGGAAGATGAAGAGGACGAAGGCGACGGCGAAGGCCGGGATGATGGCTTCGCCAACAACGGCGACGATGATGGCGCCCGCAAGAAGCGGCGTCGGCGCCGGGGCGGGCGTGGCCGCAAGCGCGGTGACCGTCAGGACGAGGGCGAGGCACAGGAACGCGACTCGGACGATGCGGAAGACGCGCCAGGCGCTGATCAGGAAAATAGCGATGAAGCCACTGACGCGCGGGCCGAAAACGGAGATGAAGCGCCACGCAAGCGCCGCCGGCGCGGTGGCCGTGGCCGTCGCAAACCCGAAAACGGCTTCGAAGCCGCCGATGACGCCAATACCGTCATAGCGGATGAACCCGCAGATGGTGCCGTGTCCGAAGCGATTGCGCCTGACGATGATTCAGACCGCGCGGCAGCCGCCGAGATTGCCGAAGAGCCGAAGCCCAAGGCCAGGCGTACCCGGCGCAAGGCGGCTGAAACGCCGGTCGAGGAGACATCCGGCACTGACGCCACAGCTGCCGAAATTGAAGAGGTAACGCCCGAGCCCAAGGCCAAGCGCACCCGGCGCAAGAAGGCAGAGGCAATCGAAACTGTCAGCGCGGACGAAAGCACGGAAACGGAGGAAGACGCGCCAAAGCCGAAGCGGACCCGCCGCAAGAAGGCGGACTCGGCGGCTGACGAAAGCCCGGCCCCGGTTGCGGATACGGCGACTGTGGAACCGGCCCCGCCGGTTGCGGAGGAGGCACCTGCGGCAGCGCCGACAGTGGCTGAACTGCACGAACCGACACCAGCCAATGATGAGCCCGCACGCGATGACGCCGAAAGTGATGACGGCCAAGGCCCGCGTCGCGGCTGGTGGCAGCGTACCTTCGGCAACTGACGAACCGAACTTAAGCTTGCGGCTCCGCTCCTCGCGCTAACTTATGCGAGGAGCGGGGTGCAGCTTTCAGTCGCTTTTCACGGCCTCACCCCATTCCATCCAGCTGGCGATCCGGGGCATGCCTTTCATGTAACCCTGATCGATCGGCGTGACCGAAAAGCCCGCGTCGCGCACCGCTTCAGTAATCGACCGGGTCAGATGGCACCCGCCCATCAGCCGTTTCCATATCGGCTCGACCCGTTCCTGCCAGCGCTGAACGCCGGGATCAGGGGCGCGCCCGTGCTCAAGAAACAGGAACAGACCGCCCGGTTTCAGGATGCGCCGCAGTTCCGACAGGACCTGGACATTATTATCCACAGAGCAGAGCGTGTAAGTGCAGACGACCGTATCGAATTCCTCGTCGGCAAAGGGGATATTCTCCCCGAACCCCTGCCTGATGTCAGCTTGCCAGCCTTTGCGCGCGGCCTGTTCGCGCGCGTAATCGAGCAGTTTTCCGGAAGGGTCGATCCCCGCAAAGCCGGTGACCTGCTGCGGATCGTATAGCGGCTGGTTCATCCCGCCCCCGCATCCGATCTCGAACACGCGCCCGCGCGCCCGTGGCACCACCTGCGCGCGCCGGTTCGCAATGCCCTTCTGGCCGCAGCCGAGCTTGATGATGCGCGGCACGACATGTTCGTCATACCAGCTTGCGATTCCCATCCTTCTGTCTTTCCCAATCCGTCCTTGTCTTTTGCAGACTATCGTATCAAGGCGGTGATGCAAACAACGGCGCGCGAGCGCTCACGCTTGCCCCCGCCGCCGAATTCGTTAGAGAGCGACGGTTACCGCCTATTGCATCGCAGCAGGATTGATTCATGGCCACTTTCACCCTTCCCAAGAACAGCAAGATCACCGGCAAGGGCCGGACGCACACCGCCGATGGGGCGAGCCGCGTCAGGAAGTTCAAGGTCTATCGCTATGATCCGGACAGCGGTGAAAACCCGCGCTACGACATTTTCGAGATCGATCTCGATAATTGCGGACCGATGGTGCTCGACGCGCTGATCAAGATGAAGAACGAACAGGATCCGACGCTGACTTTCCGTCGCTCCTGCCGCGAAGGCATCTGCGGTTCCTGCGCAATGAACATGAACGGTCGCAACGGCCTGGCCTGTACCACCGCGATTGACGATCTGCCCGGTGAAATTCGCATCACGCCGCTGCCGCATATGGAAGTCATCAAGGATCTTGTTCCCAACTTCACTCATTTCTATGCGCAATACGCATCCATCAGGCCCTGGCTGCAGACCGTGTCCACCACGCCTTCGGGCAAGGAACGGTTGCAGAGCCCGGAACAGCGCGAGAAGCTGGACGGCCTCTATGAGTGCATCCTGTGCGCGTGCTGCTCCACTTCATGCCCGAGCTACTGGTGGAATTCGGACAAGTTCCTTGGCCCGGCAATTCTGCTTCAGGCTTACCGCTGGCTCGCTGACAGCCGCGACGAAATGACGGGCGAACGGCTGGACGAGCTGGAAGATCCCTTCCGCCTCTATCGCTGCCACACGATCATGAACTGCGCAAATGCCTGTCCCAAGGGCCTGTCCCCGGCAAAGGCGATTGGCGAAATCAAGAAAATGCAGGCAGAACGGCACGTTTGAGCGTGAATCCGACATCTGCGACCTTCATCGCGGAAGCCGATCCTGACAATCCGGGCTGGCTTCGTTGGGGGTTGAGCGACTCCTCGCTGTTCAACGCACAGGTGATGGCACCGCTCATCGCCCGGGTTGAAGATGGCGGAAAATGTCGCGTCCGCATGTTCCCGGAACGACGCCACGCCAATGTGTCGTGCAAATTCGTCCACGGCGGCGTGCTGCTTGCGCTCGCGGACATCAGCCTCTTTGCCGGACTGCGTCTGATGCGCGACAGCGACGCCGAAGGTTCGGTCACGCTCGACATGTCCAGCCAGTTCATCAGCGGCGCACAGATCGAGACGCCCCTGGACGCAGTGGTCGAAATTCTCGATGAAACCGGACGCATGGCTTTCATGCGCGGCCTGATCGAACAGGAAGGACGGAAAGTTGCTTCCTATGCCGGCACTCTGCGCAAGTTTCCCAAGCGATGACCGGCCTGATCGCCCGCTATGAAGCAATGGTTGCTGCAGGGGAACTTCGTCCTGACCCTGAACAGGCAGTGGCCGCACAGCGTCTCGCCCGATTGCAGAAGGAACTGGAAAGCACCGCACCTCGCGGAGGGCTGATCGGTCGCCTGCTCGGCAAGGGCAAGGCCAAAGCTGTCCGCGCGCGCGGCGTCTATATGTGGGGCGGCGTGGGGCGCGGGAAAAGCATGCTGATGGACCTGTTCCACGACACGCTGGCCATTTCGGAAAAACGCCGCACCCATTTTCACGGCTTTATGCTGGAAGTGCATGCGCGCCTGCGCGATGCCCGCAAGACTGAAAGCGGCGACCCGATCCCCCAGGTCGCTTCCGCGCTGGCTCAGGATCTGCGCTGTCTCGCCTTTGACGAGATGGTGGTGAACAACAGCGCCGACGCCATGATCATGAGCCGTCTGTTCACGGCGTTAATCGTGGACGAAGGCGTCACCATCGTCACCACTTCGAACCGGATGCCATCCGAACTCTACAAGAACGGCCTGAATCGAGAACATTTTCTGCCATTCATAAGCCTGATCGAAGGCGAGCTGGACGTGCTGACGCTGAACGGTCCGGTCGACTACCGTCTGCAACGGCTGGCCGGGGTGGAAACCTGGCACATGCCGCTGGGCGATGCGGCGACCGCCGCAGTCAGCGAGGCCTTTTTCCGATTGACTGACTATCCGCCGGAAGACCGCGTTCATGTCCCGTCCGGTGAAATTGCGGGAGGCGCGGGGCGGGAACTGTTCGTGCCCAAGAGTCTCAAGGGCGTGGCCGTTTTCAGCTTCAAACGACTATGCGATCAACCGCTGGGTGCGGCCGATTATCTGGCGATTGCCCGGGCCTATCACACGCTCATTATCGTCGGCATTCCCGTCATGGGCCCGGATGAGCGCAACCAGGCCGCGCGTTTCGTTACCTTGATTGACGCCCTGTATGAAAACAAGGTCAAGCTCGTGGTTGCCGCCGACGCATCGCCAGAAGGGTTGTACAAGGCGGGCGATGGCAGCTTCGAGTTCGAGCGCACGGTCAGCCGGTTAAAAGAGATGCAAAGCGCCGATTACATGGCGCTCGGTCACGGCGAAGAATAGCGATCAGCCGCCTGCCATTCAGGCGGCGCTGGCCAGTTTGGACTGGGCGCGGGTCAGCCGGTTCATCACCTTCAGATCCTGCTCGCTCAATTGAAGCGCGGCATCCGCCCAAAGATCGACGATCTGCTTCAATTCCGCCAGCGGCACGGGCGATGTTATCCGCATCGCCTGGCGCGCCTTGACCAGACCGGAGTGGCGGCGGGTCGACCTGGCGATGAAATCGCGACAAGCCTGTAGCCCTTCGCCCGGTTCTGCCAGTGCGTGTACTATACCCAAATCGTACATCTGTTCCGCGGTATAGGTTTCAGCAGCAGCTTGTCATATTGCTTGCGCAATACGTCATAGTCGCGGCTGATCCGCTGGGCCTCAGCCGCTACGCCGGGCTCGTCGGTCTGGTTCGCGGCAATTGCAGTCAGTTCGGCCTGAAGCGCGGCCTTGCGCGCCTGCAAGGCCTGAATGGTCGCCTGCCGGTCGGCGCGAATGGATTGCAGCGAAACATAGGCCGGATTGGGCATGCCGCCGCCATTGGGATCGGTCGCGGCCTGTTTGCGCAGCGAGGCGACCTGCTTGGTCAGCGCGGCGACATCGGGGTGGCTTTCAGTCAGCCCGCGTGCGCGCATCCCGGCCAGATCGGCTTCGGCCTGCGCCAGCGCGCCACGCGCTCCGCCGGTTTGCCCCGGCACCACGATCGTACGCGGCGTACCCGCCAGCTGCCCTTCGATCGCAGCGGCCGCGCTTTGCGCCACAGCCAGATCCGCTTCGACATTGCGCATCGAACCGCTGGTCGAATCCAGTTTCTGGATAAGCGCCTGGGCGCCACCAATCAGATAGGGATGTTGCGCCTCGAACGCGAGGCGGCGCTGCTCAGCCGCTTCCAGCTCTTTCTGGCGTGACGCCAGCTGCTGATCGAGAAAGGCCAGCGTTTCGCGCATTTCGCCACGCCCGCCGGCAAGGTTTTCCTCGCGGAAGATGTCGATCATCTTCTGGACGATGTCCTGCGCCAGCTTGGCGTTTTCCGCATCGGACATATCACGCCGCCCGGATTCGGCAGTGATTTCGAACAGATTGTCCTTTTCGCTCTTGACCCCGATCTGCTTGGCCAGGCCTTCCACCGCAATTTCCATGTCGCGTGGCGTGCTGATTTCCTCGCCGAGGCGGGTAGAACGGATCACCTTTTCAAGATTGACCGCGCTGGTCAGCGTTTGCTGAACCCGTTCGATATCTCGCTTGCTGTCGCCCAAACCGATTCCGATCTGCTGGACCAGAACATCGTCCAGCTGGACGAAAATGCGGGTGCGCGATTCATAGCTGTTGGGAATGAATGCCACGGCCAGCCAACCCAGAACACACAGCGCCCAGGCCACGCCAAGCGCCAGCCAGCGCCGGTTCCAGACGGAATGAATGGCCGAAAGAAGTTCTTCGTAGAGCGCGTTCATGTTTCGGTGCGCCTCCTCAGAACATGCTCTCGGGGATGATGATCACATCGCCCGGTTGAAGGAGGACATTGGCCTTGCTTTCGCCCTTTTTGAGCAGATCGCCCAACCGCAGATCATATTCGCGCTGACGCCCGCTTTCCTTGTCGAAGCGGATCAGCTTGGCACGATTGCCGGCCGCATATTCGGACAGGCCTCCCACCGCGATCATCGCGTCCAGCAAGTTCATGTTGGCGCGATAGGGAATCGACGCGGGTTTTTCCGTCGCCCCCACCACGCGCACCTGCTGGCTGAACGTGCCGGCAAACTTGTTGACGATCACGGATACCTGCGGCTCGTTGATATATTGCGATAATTGCAACCGGATATCTTGGGCCAGCATGGAGGGCGTCTTGCCCACGGCAGGCATGTCCGTGACCAGTGGCGTGGTGATCCGTCCATCGGGGCGGACCTGCACGCTCGCCCCCAGTTCGGGGTTGCGCCAGACATGAATGGTCAGCTCGTCAAGCGGTCCGATTACATATTCCTCGCCCGGGCCTTCTTGCATCGCCACGAATTGCGCGGGCGGAAGCTGGCTTCCAGCCGAACCGCCCGAACAGCCGCTGAGCGTCAAAGCGGCAACGGCCAGCGCCGAAAGCAGGGTGGCAAAGCGGTTTCCAAACATCGATGCGCGTCCTTGCGACTTGGCGGGCCATGCTGCGGGGAAAATGCTCCCTTGCGCGCACGGCTCGCGGATCCAGCCTCCGCTATTGCGAAAAAGGGTGAACATATTGTTAGCCTTACCGCCTCAAACGGCGGTTTCGGGAGGGTTTATGGGGTGGCGTCCCGCAACGGGACGCTGCGCCTGCTCAATCTAAACAAGCAGTTCGCGGGCCGGGCCCTGGCCAAGAAAGGCCGCCGGACTGGCGCTGGCGCCATAGGCTCCGGCGCAAAACACGGCGATGAGATCGCCGACTTCGGCGCGCGGCAGGTGCGCCTTGTCAGCTAACCGGTCGAGCGGAGTGCACAGGCAACCCACGACATGAGCGACTTCTTCAGCCGCTGCGCCAAAGTGCGACGCGATGGCGACCGGGTAATTGCGGCGCACCACCGTGCCGAAATTGCCCGAAGCGGCCAGCTGATGATGCAACCCGCCATCAGTGACGAGGAAAACCTCTCCATGGCTCAGCTTGCGGTCGATTATGCGGGTGAGATATACCCCCGCCTCACCCACCAGATAGCGGCCAAGTTCAACACACATCTGTGTTTTTTCAAGCGCTTGCGGCAAGTCTTCCAGCGCTTTGGCCAGCGCCTGTCCTACCGCTTCGAGATCGAGTGTCTCATCCCCCGCAAAATAGGGAATACCGAACCCCCCACCCATGTTGAGGTGCGGGAGCGCCGCCCCGCTTTCCTCTGCCAGCCGCGCGGCCAGCGCCAGCGTGTTCGCCTGCGCTTCGATGAGCGCATCAGCGGACAGCGCCTGACTGCCCGCAAAGATATGAAACCCCCGCCACTCTGCCCCGGCGGCGATAATTCGCCGCGCCAGCGCGGAAACGCGATCCGCATCGATTCCGAAAGGCCTGGCCCCGCCCCCCATTTTCATGCCCGAACCGCGCAGTTCGAAATCCGGATTGACGCGAATGGCGAGCCGCGGGCTCAGCGCCAGTTCTCCGGCGATGCGCAGCGCCCGCTCCGCCTCTGCCTCCGATTCAAGGTTCAACGTCACGTCCGCAGCGATCGCCGCGCGCAATTCCTCGTCCCGTTTACCCGGACCGGCGAAGCTGACCAGCGCAGGATCGATCCCCGCCTCGCGCAGGATCGCCAGTTCCCCGCCCGACGCGATATCGAAGCCATCGACCAGAGTTGCCATTTCCTTGAGGACAGGAGCGTAAGGGTTTGCCTTGACAGCGTAATGTATCGCGACTCGTTCCGGCAGAACACCCCGCAACCGTGCAACGCGCTGGCGGATCAGATCGCGCGAATAGACGAACAACGGCGTTGCGCCCGCCTCCGCCACCAGCGCGCTGACCGCCTTGCCGCCAATCGCCAGTTCGCCGTTAATCGCGGCAAAACCGGTCGGGATCGGGCCAAGCGGCTTCACGCGCCCAGCTCCCTGGCCAGTGCCGCCCGATCAAGCTTGCCATTGGGGTTGAGCGGCATCTGCACCCGCCAGTGAATGGCGCGCGGTTGCATGAAATTGGGCAGTTCGCGGGCAAGTTCGGCGGGAAGTCTGGCTTCGGCGTCCACCGCACCGGGCACGGCGCGCACCATCAGATGCACCGCCTGGCCCAGCCGTTCGTCAGCCACGCCTATCGCCACAGCCTCTGCAACAAGGCCGGTCGCCAGCGCCGCTTCCTCAACCTCCTGCGGGCTGATGCGATTGCCCGCGCTCTTGATCATCGCATCGCGCCGCCCCGAAAAATAGAGAAGGCCATCGCCGTCGCGAACAACCCGGTCACCCGACCAGACCGCAGTGCCGCCATAGGCCGATTGCGCGGGCGCAGGACGGAACCGTTCTGCCGTGCGTTGCGCATCCTGCCAGTATCCCTTGGCGACAAGCGGCCCGCAATGCACCAGCTCGCCCTCCTCACCCGGTTGCGTGACCTGCCCATCGTCGCCGATAACCAGCACTTCGGCAAAGGGAATCGCGCGCCCCATCGATGTCGGGTGCGTTGCAACCAGCTCCGGATCGAGGAACGTGGAACGGAACGCCTCGGTCAACCCGTACATCGGGAACAGTCGCGCACCGGGAAATATCCGGCGCAGGTGCGCCACCAGATCGACCGTCAGCGCCCCGCCGCTATTGGTCAGGCGGCGCAGCGGCGCGGTGGCTTCTTGCGGCCAGTCCTGTTCAACCAGCTGCACCCACAGCGGTGGAACCGCAGCCAGCGTGGTCACACCATGGCGTGCGCAGGCCTTGGTCACATCTCGCGCGGTCAAATAATCGAGCGGGACCACGGCACCACCCGCGCGCCAGGTCGAAAGCAGCTGATTCTGACCGTAATCGAAGGCCAGCGGCAGCACCGCCAGTACAACATCATCCGCTTCCAGCGCCAGGTAATGAGCAACGCTGACCGCACCGAGCCAGAGATTGGCGTGGCTCAGCATCACCCCCTTGGGTCTGCCGGTCGACCCGCTGGTATAGAGAATGGTAGCAAGATCATCAGGATCAGCCTGCGATTCGGGCAGCGGTTGCGCGATGACTTGAGCACCGGCGAGCGCGCTCTGATCCTCGACCAGAGTGCATGACGCGGGCACATCCGCCGCCCCCAGGCTGGACAGCCGCGCCGCATTGCCGATCAGCAGCCGCGCGCCGCTGTCAGCCAGTATATGCGCCACCTGCGCGTGTTTGAGCAGCGGATTGACGGGAACATGGACCAGCCCGGCGCGCGCCGCAGCCATCGGCATCAGGCAGGTCAATTCGCTTTTTCCGGCCCAGCTCGCCACCCGCGCGCCCCGTTCGGGGACCTGCTGCTGCAGCCATGAAGCCAGTTGGCCTATACGCACCCTTAAGTCCTGATAGGTAAGGGTCTGTTCGCGCAGGATCAGGGCAGGCGCGCCATCCGCACCGAATCGGGCGAGATGGTCGAGCGGATGCGCCACTGGATCAGGCGTGACAGGCATGGGGTGTGGCAGCTCCGTGGAAAGGACGAGAATTGACGATTGCGGTCAGCTATCACGAGACAGTTAATGTCTTGCAAGGGTTGAATTGGGTTGCCGCCAGCCCCTTTGCCCGCGCCGAGTGGTTTGCCCTGCTTGCGGCCAGCGCGACCAGGCCGGTGCTGGTCGCCCTCGCTCAGGACGAGCGCGGGGCCATGGCGGCTCTCCCGCTCATTCAGGCAGAGACCCGAGTCGAACCGCTTGCCAACTGGTACAGCTTCACCTTCACCCCGCTGTTGAGCGAAGGCGCGGATGCGGCGGCACTGCTGCATGCCGTCGCGCGCGATCTGCAGCGGCATGCACGGCGCGTTACGCTGTGGCCGCTTGGGGCTGAGGACGAGATGGCCAGTGATATCGAAAGTGCATTCAAAAGAGCGGGTTGGACCTGCTTTTTGACGAACTGCGATATCAACCATATCCTCCCGGTCGCAGGGCGCAGTTACGCCGAATATCTTGCCACCCGCCCGGGTCCACTACGTACCACGCTGAAACGCAAGTCAAAGCGGATAGAAGTTCGGATAATCACATTTTTTTATGATGATACCTGGAATATCTACGAAGACATCTACGCACATAGCTGGAAGCCGAGCGAAGGCGATCCATGCCTCCTGCGCGCATTTGCCAGGCAGGAAGGGTGCGCCGGGCGGCTGCGCATGGCACTGGGCATTCATGAAGGTCGCCCGGTCGCCGCGCAATTCTGGACGGTGGAAGCGGGAACGGCCTGGATTCACAAGCTGGCGCACCGCCAGGATGCGGATCATCTGTCAGCGGGAAGTGTACTCACCGCTGCCCTGATGGAGCAGGTGATTGACCGGGACGGGGTCGCACTGGTTGACTTCGGCACGGGCGATGATCCCTACAAGGCCGACTGGATGGACGAAAAGCGGGTGCGCTTTCGCCTCGATTGCCACAACCCCAAAACCGTGGCGAGTTGGCCACACATCGCCCATGCTGCGCTGCGACGCCTTGCCACTCGTTCATCCGCTGGCTAGGCACCGTTTCGAGGGACGAAATGGACAAATATACGCACGAAACCCCGGCCATCGGGCAGCCGCCCGCCTTGAACGAGACTGAAACAGTCGACGCGATCCTGCGCGCCGTGCTGGTCGATGTGCTGGGGCTGGAGGCCGAAAGCGTGCGGGACTTCGGCGCGGATACGGGCCTGTTCGGCTATTTGCCGGAACTCGATTCCATGGCGGTGGCAACGCTGCTGACCGAAATGGAAGATCGCCTGATGATTGTCATCGAGGATGACGAGGTCGATGGCGAAATGCTGGAGAGTTTCGGCGCATTGCTGGCCTTTGCCCAAAACAAGCGAAGCGGGACCTGACCGCGCCAGTGATCGCCAGCTGGCCCTGCCCCCATGCCGATGGCAAGTCGGCGGATGAATATGCTCTGGTTTTTGACCGGTCGCGCGATGCGCGACTGCTCATCCTGCCGCCCCTGTTTGAAGAAGCGAACAAGCTGCGCCACTTGCTGGTTGAGGTCATGCGCAGGCTGGACGGGGCGGGAATCGACAGCTTCCTGCCCGATCTGCCGGGCTGCAATGAAAGCCTCCAGCCGCTGGCACAGCAGACCCTGGCCAGCTGGCGGGGTGCAGGCGTGGCCGCAGCCGCGCATTTCCGCGCCAGCCATGTGCTGGCAGTGCGCGCCAGCGCGATCCTGCTCCCCCCCGGCCTGCCGGGCTGGCGCTATGCCCCGGCATCAGGAGCCAGCGCCCTGCGCGCGCTGTTGCGTTCGCGCATGATCGCCGCGCGCGAAGCAGGCGTGGAAGAACGCATGGACGATCTGGCAACCGGCGCGCGCCAGGACGGGATCGAGCTGGCGGGATACAGGATTGGCCCTGAATTGTTTGGCGATCTGGAAAATGCGCATCTCCCGGATCCGGGCGGAATCGTCGATATCGCGCAGGACAGCATTGGCGGCAGCGGGCTTTGGCTGCGCGCAGAACCGGGCTTCGATGCCGCACAGGCGGATGCGCTGGCTGCATTTCTTGCAATCGGCATGCGGCCATGAGTCGTCGCCACCTGCACTTCGCCTGCGAAACGGCACGCCTTGCCGGCACGCTGGACGAAGCCAATGCAACCAGCGGGCTGCTGCTGGTTTCAGGTGGAAACGAAACGCGCGCGGGTGCCTTTTCAGGTCAGGCGGAACTGGCCGCGCGGGTCGCAGCTGCGGGATTCCCCGTGTTCCGCTTTGACCGGCGCGGCGTGGGTGACAGCGAAGGCGAAAACACCGGCTTTCTCGGGAGCCGGGGCGACATCGCTGCTGCGCTGGCCGCATTTCTGGCGGAAATGCCTCAACTCACGCGGGTCGTCGCCTTTGGCAATTGCGATGCGGCGAGCGCGCTGATGCTGTCTGGTGGGGCGGGCTTTGACGCGCTGGTGCTGGCCAATCCCTGGACCTTTGACAGCGATGACGCACCGCCCCCGCCCGCTGCAATCCGCGCACGCTATGCCGCACGGCTGCGCGAGAAGGGCGCGATCCGACGTCTGCTGACCGGGGATGTATCGTTCGCCGGGCTGTTGCGCGGCTTGTTGCAGGCATTGCGCCCTGCCCCGCCGCCAGGCGGCCTTTCGGAACGGATGAAGCAGGGGCTGGCGAATTTCAGCGGTCCGGTCGAAATCCTGATCGCCAGCCGCGACCGCACCGGACAGGCCTTTATCGCGCAGTGGAACAAGGATGATCCGCGCGTGGCGTATTGCCCCGGCGCATCGCACGGGTTCGCGGAACCGCAGGCGCGCGACTGGCTGTTTGAACGGCTCTGTTCAGCCCTTGCGGAGAAATAGGCTGGCTAGTTCGACATGAGTGGTCCAGCGGAACTGGCCCACCGGGCGCACTTCCTCCAGCGCAAAACCAGCCTCTGCCAGCAGTTTCGCGTCGCGCACCCAGCTTGAGGGGTTGCAGCTGATATACACGACCCGCCCCACCCGACTTTGCGCGATGCAGGCAATCTGTTCGCGCGCGCCCGCGCGTGGCGGGTCAAGCAGGATGGCCGAGAAGCGATCGAGCTCGTCTGGCTGCAAGGGGTTGCGGAACAGATCGCGGTGCAGTGCATGAACCGGCAGGCGAGCCGCGCCCGCCGCCGCCTTGCAGGCCAGATGCGCATCGCGCGCCGCCTCTACCGCCAGCACTTTGGACGAGCCGGCCAGCGCAAAGGAAAAGGTGCCAAGGCCCGCAAACAGGTCCGGAATCGTGGCGCAATCGCCCAACCATGAGCGCGCAGCCTCGGCCAGCACGCGTTCGCCATCCGCTGTCGCCTGAAGGAAGGCACCGGGCGGGAAGCTCACCGGCACCCCTGACAGGGTTACGGTGACCGGTTCGGGTTCCCACACGGTTTCCGGGCCAAACCCCTGATCGATGGTCAGGCGGGCCAGACTGGTGGCGCGCGCGAAGTCCAGCATCGCCTCGGTCTGGGCCAGACCTTCCATCGTCAATCCCTTGATCGCGAGGTCCGCACCCTGATCAGTCGCGCTCAGGCTGATCTCCGCCGCATATTTGCCCTGCCGCCGCGCGAGCAGCGCGCGTGACGCCACCACCACCGCGAACAGCTCGGGCAGAAGTACCGCGCATTGCTGCAGATCGACGGTCCGGTGTGATCCCCGTTCGCGAAATCCGATCAGTGGCCGCCCACCGCCATTGACCGCATGCAACACGGCGCGCCGCCGGCTTAATGGCGGCGAGAGATGCGCGGGCGCGATATGTCCGGCTTCCAGACCCTGAGAGGCAATCGCATGAACCACCCGCTCGCGCACGAAATCCGCCAGCGCCGCATCGTCGCACTGCTGCAGTTCGCAGCCGCCGCAACTACCGAAATGGCGGCAGGTCGGATCGATGCGATGCGGACCCGGTATGACGGAACCATCCGCATTGACCAGATCGCCAGGCGAAGTGCCGGGGACATGACGCCCGGAAGCGGTGATGCCATCGCCCCTGGCGGCGATGCGCAGGATGGTTTCAGCCTCGCTCACAGGCAGGCAGCAAGCGCGATGGCGCAATGCGGCGCCAGATCACCAGCGGTAAAGGCCACCCCGGCAAGGCGCGCCGCCTCACCATGCAGCCACACCGCCTCACAGGCAGCGTTGAATGCGTCTCCGCCAGCAGCGAGGCGGCTGAGCACCAGCCCTGCCAGCACGTCGCCGGTTCCGGCCACGGACAGCCAGCTGGAAGCCGCCGGTGCGATGGCGATCCGCCCGTCGGGCGCGGCGACGATCGTATCCGGCCCCTTGGCCACCAGCACCATCCCGCTCGTCTGCGCCAGTTCGCGGGCAATAAGCAGCTTGCCTGCGCCATCCACCGCAAAGGCGGTGGCCAGCCGGTCCAGTTCGCCGTCATGCGGCGTGGCTATGGCTGGCGCGCTTCTCCCGTCGAGCATTTCCGGACGCAGCAGGACGAGCGCATCGGCGTCGAGAATGGCAGGGCAATCGCGGGCAAGCACCGCGCGCAGCCGTTGGCGCGCCTGCCCGTTGCGGCCCAACCCCGGCCCCACCAGCACCGCGTTGAGCCGCGGGTCTTCCAGCGCATTTTCAAGATCCTGCGTGTCCACCACCAGCTCTGCCGGTGCGCCCTGTGGCACCTCATCAGCCAGCAGTTTCACATAGCCCGCACCGCCGCGCATCGCCGCCCCGCAGGCGAGCAGCGCCGCCCCATGCATTGTACCGCTGACGACTGCCGCCAGTCCGCGCAGATATTTATGCGCATCGCGAACCGGCGCTGACAGCGCTGGCCGCGTAATCAGCCGCGCGGCACCGGGCACGGGCGCAACGCCGATCGGCACCAGCTTGCGCGCGCCCATGGCGCTGGCGGCGGGCATCAGCCAATGCGCTAACTTCCATGCGCCCAGTGCGATGGTAAGGGTGTAATCGGGCAAACTCCCGTTAAGAGCGCGACCACTGTCACTTTCCACGCCGCTGGGCAGATCAATCGCAATGCGGATCGGGTGGTGGATGGCGAGACCGGCCAGCAGTGCGGCAAGCCCTGCATCGAGCGGACGGGTAAGCCCGCTGCCGAACAGGCAATCGACCAGTACTTCGCCCGCAACGCCATCGCCATCGGCAACTGTCTTGCCCTGCCAGGCCGCACGCGCATTGCGGGCGGCATCAGTGGCGGGTTCCAGCGGCGCGACAAGGGTAACTGCAAGCCCCCGGCTGCGCAGCACCTCGGCGATCACATAGCCATCGCCGCCATTGTTGCCCGGGCCGCATAATACGGTGACGCGGCGATGGCCCGCCACGCGCCAGACCCATTCAGCAGCCCCGCCGCCAGCGACCTGCATCAGCGTGTCGACCGTCTCGCCACTGGCGATCAGAGCATCTTCCCCGGCGCGCATCTGCGCGACCGTCAGGATCTGGTTAATGGCCGGCATTGCTCTTCACAGTAGCGGGAAAGCGATACCGGTCACGATTGACCGCAACTTCGAGAAGCTCGCCATCAACGCGCGCCTTCGCCTCGTCGAAGCCATCGGCGGTGATGACGCCGCGACCGTCCTTCACCACTTCAAAGCGGCGAAACCCGCCATCGGGATGGCGAATGACCAGAAACAGACTGCCGCCCTGCTCATCGCGTTCCACACCGCAGCGTGTATCGAAGCCCTCGGCCCCGTTCAGGGCACAGGCAATGGTTTCACCGTCGGGATCAACCGCGCTGGCCTGCGCGCCCGAATCCGCCCCGCACGACGCAAGCAGAGCGCCAGCGACCAGCAGCGATGCCGAAAGGGACCGCACCATCAGCCGCGGCGGAGCTGCGAGATATCACGCACGGCCCCGCGCGCGGCGCTGGTCGCCATGGCGGCGTAAGCCTTGAGCGCGACGGAAACCTTGCGCTGGCGCGGCGCGGCAGGGTGCCAGGCCGCATCTCCCTTCGCCTCCATTGCGGCGCGACGGGCGGCCAGTTCCTCATCCGAAACGGCCAGGTTGATGGTCCGGTTGGGAATGTCGATCTCGATCGTGTCGCCATCGTGCACCAGCCCGATCTCGCCCCCTTCGGCGGCCTCTGGCGAGACATGGCCGATGGAAAGGCCGGATGTGCCACCGGAAAAGCGACCGTCCGTGATCAGCGCGCAGGCAGCGCCCAGTCCCCTCGACTTGAGGTAGCTGGTGGGATAGAGCATTTCCTGCATGCCAGGCCCGCCCTTCGGCCCTTCATAGCGGATCACCACCACATCGCCTGCCGTGACCTGATCGGTCAGGATCGCCGCCACGGCCGCATCCTGGCTTTCAAAGACCTTTGCCGGGCCGGAGAATTTAAGGATCGATTCGTCAACGCCCGCCGTCTTCACGATGCAGCCGTCACGCGCGACATTGCCATACAGCACCGCCAGCCCGCCATCCTTGCTGAAGGCGTGTTCTGCGCTGCGGATCACGCCGTTTTCCCGGTCCTTGTCCAGTTCGTCCCAGCGACGCGACTGGCTGAAGGCGGTCTGCGTCGGCACCCCGCCGGGGGCAGCCTTGAAGAATTCCTGCACCTTGGGATTGTCAGTCAGGCAGATATCCCAATCGGCCAGCGCATCGCCCAGCGTCGGGCTGTGAACGGTGGGCAGCGCCGTGTGCAGCAGGCCCGCGCGGTCGAGTTCACCCAGAATCGCCATGATGCCGCCAGCGCGATGGACATCTTCCATATGCACGTCGCTCTTGGCCGGGGCGACTTTCGACAGGCACGGCACCCTGCGCGACAGCCGGTCAATGTCAGCCATGGTGAAGTCCAGTTCCGCCTCATGCGCGGCCGCCAGCAGATGCAGCACCGTATTAGTCGAGCCGCCCATGGCGATATCCAGCGACATCGCGTTTTCGAAGGCTTCGAAGCTGGCAATGGAACGCGGCAGGACGCTCTCGTCCCCTTCCTCGTAATAGCGGCGGCACAGCGCGAAGGCGAGGCGGCCCGCGCGCAGGAACAATTGCTGGCGATCGGAATGAGTGGCAAGCTGCGACCCGTTGCCCGGCAGTGACAGGCCCAGCGCCTCGGTCAGGCAATTCATCGAATTCGCCGTGAACATGCCCGAACAGGAGCCGCAGGTGGGGCAGGCGGAGCGCTCAATGCTCGCCACTTCTTCGTCCGTGTAGCTTTCGTCTGCGGCGGCGACCATCGCATCGACCAGATCGAGCGCATGTTCCTTGCCGTTCAGCACGACCTTGCCCGCCTCCATCGGCCCGCCCGACACGAACACGACCGGAATATTGATCCGCATTGCCGCCATCAGCATGCCCGGCGTGATCTTGTCGCAATTGGAAATGCATACCATTGCGTCGGCGCAATGCGCGTTGACCATATATTCGACGCTGTCAGCGATCAGATCACGGCTGGGCAGGCTGTAGAGCATCCCGTCATGGCCCATGGCGATGCCATCATCCACTGCGATGGTGTTGAATTCCTTGGCGACGCCGCCAGCCGCCTCGATCTCGCGCGCGACCATCTGGCCCAGATCCTTCAGATGGACATGGCCCGGCACGAATTGCGTGAAGGAATTGACCACGGCGATGATCGGCTTGCCGAAATCGGCATCGGTCATGCCGGTGGCGCGCCACAATCCGCGCGCGCCAGCCATGTTGCGGCCGTGAGTGGAAGTGCGGGAACGATAGGCTGGCATGTGAAGGCTCCGGCGTTAAAGGCGTTGTCGGGCGCCCTACACCCCTATTCCCCCAGCTTCAACGCCACCTGATTGCAAATTCGCGCAAGGCGCTGCGCCCATTCGGTCTGGCCGGCCGTATCCCCGATCAGATCCTGACGAATTTCGATATAGAGATAGGGGCGCCCTTCGCTCTCCACATGGCGTTCGATGGCCGCGTTATAGACTTTGCCCGAATAGGGCAGCTGGTCGCCCACGATCAGCCCTTCGGCTTCCAGCAGCGGGAAGGCCGCGCGCGCGCCGCGATCATCCCGGTCGTAAAGCAGGCCGCAATGCCAGGGGCGGAGCGCGCCCGGATCGGTTCTGAGCGAGGGCGTATAGCTGTGCAGGATCAGCGTCAGCAGCGGCGGCGTATCCTCCAGCAGTTCGGTCAGCCGCGCATGAAATGGCCGGTGAAAGCGCGCCAGACGGGCCTCGCGATCGATCCCGACATTGCCCGGAATGGGGTGCCCGTCACTCTGCACCGGAATTGCCGCCGGGTCGTCCTCGGTCCGGTTGGTATCGCAAACCAGACGGCTGACGTTGCCCAGCAAGGCAGCAACCCCGGGATTGCGGGCCATGATCTCGGCGATCCCCGCCACCCCGATATCCATGGCAATATGTTCGCGCATCAAGGCAGGATCGATGCGAAGATCGATATCATCGGGCACGCGGCTGGATGCGTGATCGGCGACCACCAGCAAGCCGCCGAAACGCGGGCGTCCGATCAGGCGGAAGGCCTCATCCGTCATCTCAACCGCCCTGACATTTGCCACCATTGCGGGAACTTGCGGCGGATATGCGACGCTGCGTCGAGCATGACGTCATGACTGCGAAACAGTGCGAAACAGGTTGCGCCCGAGCCCGACATGCGGGCCAGGAACGTTTCAGTCTGGCGCAACGCCGTCAGCACTTCGGCGATGACCGGACAGAGCGCGATGGCCGGTGCTTCCAGATCGTTGCGGCCCTGCGCGGCGATCACGCTGGGCGGCCCATCCGGCAATGACCCGCGATCAATCCCGTCCCATGCCTGAAACACTGCCGCAGTGGACAAAGGCGTGCACGGATTGATCAATAAAATCGGTGATTTGGAAAGATCATCTTCAATCGGCTCAAGTTCCGTTCCGGTACCGCGCCCGGTGCATGTGCGGCTTTCCACACAGGCCGGAACATCGGCCCCGAGATGCGCGGCGCGGGCCCGCCAGTCTTCCGGCAGGCCATGGCTGCGTTCCACCAGACGGAACACCGCGCCCGCATCGGCCGAGCCGCCGCCCAGCCCCGCCGCCACCGGGAGGCGTTTGTCGAGTGTGACTGAAAGCCCTTCCGGCCGGGGCAGCGCAGCCAGTGCCTTGAGGACTATATTATCATTTAAATCAGTGAGTTGTGAAGAAAAATCACCATTAATACTGAGCACGTCCAGCCGCGCCTCTTCCGCCTCCAGCCGATCCCCTGCATCAACGAAGGCAAACAGGGTTTCGAGTTCATGATAGCCATCCTCGCGCCGCCTGCGGACATGCAGCGCGAGGTTGATCTTGGCGTATGCGGTTTCTGTAAAGGCCAAGCGGCCCCTCACATATTCGGGTAATTCGGCCCGCCGCCGCCCTCAGGCGTCACCCAGGTGATGTTCTGGGTCGGATCCTTGATATCGCAGGTCTTGCAGTGGACGCAGTTCTGCGAATTGATCTGCAATTGCAGCCCGCTGCCGTCCGTATCGACGAATTCGTAAACGCCGGCCGGGCAATAGCGCGCTTCCGGCCCGGCATAGAGCGGCAGGTTGATCCGCACCGGCATCGTCGGGTCTTTCAGCTGCAGGTGGCAGGGCTGATCTTCCGCATGATTGGTGAAGGAGTAGGAGACGCTGGTCAGCCGGTCGAAACTGATCACCCCGTCAGGCTTGGGGTAATTGATCGGTTTGTAAAGATCGGCGCGCTGCGTGGCAGCGGCGTCGGTATGATGCTTCATCGTGATCGGCAGGCCGATCTTCAGCGTGCGCATCCACATGTCCAGCCCGGCCAGCACCGTGCCCAGTGCGCCGCCGAACTTGGCGACCGCAGGCTGCGCGTTCTTGACGAGCTGCAGCTCCCTGGCGATCCAGCTGTCGCGCACGGCGGCGTCATATTCGCCCAGTGCATCCTTTTCCCGGCCCCCGGCAATGGCAGCAGCGATCGATTCCGCCGCCAGCATCCCGCTCTTCATCGCGGTGTGACTGCCCTTGATGCGCGGCACATTGACGAAGCCCGCAGCACAGCCCGCCAGCATCCCGCCCGGGAAATCCAGCCTGGGCACAGACTGCCAGCCACCTTCGTTGATCGCCCGCGCGCCGTAGGCGACCCGTTTGCCCCCTTCGAGATATTCGCGGATCGCGGGATGCTGTTTCCAGCGCTGGAATTCCTCGAACGGGTAGACATAGGGGTTCGCGTAATCGAGCGCGGTAACGAAGCCCAGTGCAACCTGGCCATTGGCCTGATGATACAGGAAACCGCCGCCCCAGCTGTCGCTTTCCGAAAGCGGCCAGCCCTGCGTGTGAATGACGCGGCCCGGCACATGCATGGCCGGATCAATGTCCCACAATTCCTTGATGCCGATGCCATAGACCTGCGGCTCGCAATTCGCCTCAAGATCGAATCTGGCCTTCAGCTCCTTGGTCAGATGGCCGCGCGCGCCTTCCGCGAAAATCGTGTATTTCGCGCGGAGTTCCATGCCCGGCTGGTAATCGTCCTTGTGGCTGCCGTCGGCCGCAACGCCCATGTCCTGCGTGGCCACGCCCATGACCGCGCCATTTTCGTCAAACAGGATTTCACTGGCGGGGAAACCGGGGAAGATTTCCACGCCCATGTTTTCGGCGACACCAGCGAGATAACGGGCCAGATTGCCCAGCGAGACCGTGTAATTGCCGTGATTTGAAAGGAAGGGCGGCATCATGATGTGCGGCATCGAATATTTGCCGCCGCGCGTCAGCACCCAGTGCCAATTGTCCGTGACCGGCGTTTCACCCAGCGGACAATCACCGTCGTCGCGCCATTCCGGCAAAAGTTCGTCCATCGCCTTGGGATCGACCACCGCGCCGGAGAGGATATGCGCGCCGATTTCCGATCCTTTTTCAAGGATACAGACCTGCAGATCGCCATTGAGCTGTTTCAGCCGGATCGCCGCCGCCAGACCGGCCGGCCCGCCACCCACGATCACGACATCATAGGGCATCGATTCCCGTTCGCTCATCACTTTGCCTTTCCTGGTCCCCGTTTCTACGCAAAATGCCTTGATTGCAGATCAGCAGCAGGTCAAGAGCACAGTGAGTGATGGAACCGGCAGACGCAAATCGCAACAGGCCTGATGGCGCGGCGTTATGGGCGTCTGCTCTGGGCTGGTGGAATGACGCCGGGGTCGATCTGCAGTTCAGCGATGAAGCTGCAATCTGGATGCAGGATGAGCCTGCGAAACAGGCCCCGCCTTCGTCATCCGGAATGGCCAGCAACGCGGCGGCGCGGCCCGCACCTTCGCGCGAGCCATCCGCCCATGCACCCGCACCCGTTTCACCCTACCCGGATCGGGCGAGCTGGCCGCAGCAGCTGACCGATTTTGCCGACTGGTGGCTGGGCGAGCCTTCGCTTGACGCGGGCGGCGCCAGCCCGCGCATCGCACCGCGCGGCCCCGAGCAGCCGGCACTGATGGTGCTGGTCCCGGAACCGGAGGCCGAGGATCGCGAACAGCTCCTGTCAGGCGCACATGGCCGCTTTCTGGACGCCATGCTGGACGCGATGGGCATCCCGGCCGAACAAACCTACCGCGCCAGTGCCCTGCCCCGCCACACCCCGCTGGCCGACTGGGACCAGCTGGCAAGGCTCGGCATGGGGGAAATCATGCGCCATCACATCGCGCTGGTGGCCCCGCAGCGGCTGATGGTGCTTGGCCAGAACATTCTGCCGCTGCTTGGCCACGACACGGCGCAAAGCCCTGCGCATTTACGTTTTCTAAACCATGGAGATACGAGTATTCCCGTATTTGCCGGATGGGATCTCGGATCGCTGCTTGGCCGGGCCAAGGCGCGATCGGGCTTCTGGCAAAGATGGCTGGAATGGACGGCGCTGGATCGACAGGGGTGACGCAGTGAGCAAGCAGCTCTATCTCAAGGCGGTGGCCATGGTGCTGGCGGGAAACGTCGCCATGCTGGCCCTGCCTGCACACGCGCGCTCATCGCTCGAATATTTTCGCGCTCATGCCACCAGCAATGAAGTGCCCGCCATCCTCAGTCGGGACGAACGCGATTATTATCGCGACCTGTTTGACGCCATTCACGCGGAAAACTGGGCCAAAGTGCAACAACTGTTTGCAGATCGCAACGAAGGCCCCCTCCACACTGTCGCCCGCGCCGAATATTACCTTGCCGCCCGTTCGCCCAAGGTGGAATTGCCCCAGATCGAGGCATGGCTTGCGGAAGGTACGGATTTGCCACAGGCGCC